>Ga0155294_125_pt1 | contig 72292 bp, 63 predicted proteins | sample RifCSPhighO2_02_FD_106262 | JGI IMG/M metagenome (GOLD analysis project Ga0155294, IMG submission 106262) | Candidatus Nomurabacteria bacterium RIFCSPHIGHO2_02_FULL_41_150
ATTGTATATATGATAGTATTCACCACTAACTAGCGGCACCTTGCGCATTGACATATAGATATTATAAATAATTCATTTTGCGGAAGCAAGGCTTCCGCAACTTCCGCGCTAAAACTTTCTGCGTTAGACAAGACCTAACGCAAGAAAATTAAATATTTAAAGAGGTAAAGCCGAAAGACGGTCTTTGACATTTCAAAGCCCTTCTTGGGACGGAGCGATGACTTTTACTCGCCAGAATTTGGTTTTGAGAGCTTTAGTAATCTCCCGCAACTGTTCATTTTTAAGGAGATACAGGACAAAAATAGCTGTCGCGATGCCTGCCATTCCGGAAATAAACCCTTGGAAAAATACTCCTAAAAAAGTAGTCGTACCGAAAATCGGTGAAAGAATATTCAAGCAAATGTAGGCTACAAGTCCGAGAAAAAAAGACGCGCCCAAACTTTGAAAAAAAGTTTTGGTAATAAAAGAAGCTCCTTGCATGAAATCTTTACGAACAAAATACCAGTGCAAAATGGAATTTAAAATCGTACCGACAGAATAAGCCAAGGGTAGCATCAGAATTTCGGTGCCAGGAATATCTTCCACTTTAAGGACCGATTCTATAAAATATCGCCACAGCGGAATATTCTCAAAAAAATAAATAAATAGGTAAGCTAAAATTATAATCAAGATAGAGCAGAAAAAATTAATTATCAAAGGGCGCCGGGTATTGCCATGCGCATAATAAGCTCGAGACAAAAAAGTGATCATCCCTTGCGCCAAAATTGAGATGGAGAAAACCGCTAGAGCGGCCGCTACCAAACGAGTATTTTCCCAAGAAAAAGATCCAGATCCGAGAATTACGCGGACAATCTGCGCTCGGACTACAATAAAAAGAAAAATTACCGGCAGGGACCAAAAGACGATCGCTCGGGCGGCAGACTTGAGGTGATTTGTGAATTCATCCATCCGACCGAGAGAAACGGATTTTGCCAAAGTCGGAAAAGCCGCCACCGCATAGGAAATACCGATGATGTTGAGCGGCACGGACTGCAGATTGAAAGCAAAATTAAATACGGAAATAGACCCATCCTTCAAGAATGACGCGAGCGCAATGATAGAAATGAGGGCAAGGTTGTTAAAAGCAAGGCCGAGCGTCCGCGGGAATGAAACAGTGACTACTTTTTTTATCTCGCTAAAATTAACCGAGCCGGAAATTTTCGGAGTGAATCCAGAGCCGCTCACGGCTAGGGCTTGGATTGCAAAATGCATAAAAGCGCCCAAGACAACTCCTATCGCCAGCCCATAAATTCCAAAAATCGGATACAAAAAAATAACCCCGATGATAATTCCAATATTGTAAAAAATTGGGCTTAAAGCGTAAATAAAAAATTTCCGAAAAAGCTGGGTGACGGTTCCAAGGAGATTAGAAAGCCCAAGCAAGATGGGAGAAAGCAGCATAATACGCGAGATAATTATCAGCTTCGCTTGCATGACTGGAGTAAAGCCGGGAGCAATGAAAGACACCAAGAGAGGCATCAGAAAAAAAGCCACCAGAGAAATAACTACCATCCCGGCAAAAAAAACTGTGAAAATATTATTTAAATATTTTCGCGCTTCATCGGTCGCTTTTCCATCTTTCCCGCCTTGAGATTGGCGGGCAGGCATTTTGGCTGCGATAAACGGAATCAAGACCGTAGCCCCCGCGAGCGAGGCGATACAGATAAAGATAAGGTCTGGAATTCGAAAAGCCACATAATAAACGTCAAGCGTTGGTGAAGGGCCAATAAAATGCGCGTAAGAACGGTCTCGGAAAAGAGCTAAAATTTGAGAGAGAAAAGTAAAAGAACCCAAAAGAAGAGCGGCTTGATTTATGTTTGCGGATTCTTTAGTAAGAATTTTTATTATCTTCTCCATCCCGTATTTCTATGGCTTTTTGGTAGTTCCCGCTGGGGTCTGCGGCGTCGTTATATTAGGAGGATTTTTTAGGGAATCAACATATTTTATCAGTTCCGAATTTGCCGGAGCTATAGAGAGAGCCTTTGTAGCGTAAGAGAGCGCAACTGCATTATTTCCTTCATTTTTAGCTATTTGCGAGAGAAAAATCAGGGCTTCAATATAGTCTGGTTTGAGATCAAGAGAGGCGGCGGCATAATCTTTTGCTTCTTTGACATTTCCAAGCGCGTTGGAAACGCCTGCGAGAGCGAGCTTGAGACCCGGGTTATTAGAATTGAGAGTGGATGCTGTTTGGTAAGCTTCCAGCGCTTTGCCGTAAGCATCCTTTATTCCCGAAGCGGCCAGAGTCTCATATATCGAACCCAGTGTTTGGAAATTAAAATAATTTTTCGGATCGTAGGCTATGGCAGTTTGGGCTCCTCTTATCACCTGGTCCAAACTCGCCTGCAACAGGGCTTTGTCTTCATCTGACAGATTCGCTTTACCTTGGTTGGCCAAAGAATTAAATTTTAGGAGGTAAATTTGCGCATAAGTTCGCAAGTATAAATCATTTCGATACAGCGCCAAAGCTTTGCCAATAGCGAACTCGGCATCCTCAATAGAGGGCGCCGCCAAGGATTTGAAAAAGTACCGGATTGAAACCAGGCGCTCAATGTATTTAAATGAAGCCGCCGTCGAAAAAATCACTAAAATAATCAGGACAACTATCGAGAAAAAACTTTTTCGGTGGTCATTTAAAAACGATATTGATACTTCATGGCCGCTATTCACGGCTGCCAGGCCGATAAAGACTCCGGTAAAAGCGAAGGACAGCAAGAATATAACCGCTCCGGTAAAATAGAAGAAAGAAGCAATGAATAAGTAAAGGGATAATACGAAAAATACGATCATTTCAAAATTTACTCCTTGGGTTATATTATAGAATAGGGATTTTGCGCCGATAATCAAAAATAAAATGAAGAAAACAAGGAAAGCGAGAATGCCCAGACCTCCAGACGTTGCGGCGAGAGTGGGTAACAATCCCGAGCCGGAGGCAAAAGAAACATTCCAAAATTGAGTATTGTTTATAACCACCGGCCGATACATAGACCAGGCTTCCGCAAACCTGTTTGGACCGAGACCCAAAACAGGATTCTCGGCCAGCACGCCTTTAGTGACAGACATAGTCGCTTTGAGAGAAGGACTCACTTCAGTATTAGCTATCGAGAGGCGGCTTGGAATAAAGTCTCCAATAAAACCAGCGGACATAAAGAAAAGCAGTGACAAGATGGCCACGACAAAAGTCACAAAGGGGAAATGCTTTTTCTCTCCGCCTTCTTCCAATCTATCGGCTAACGGTCTTACCCCCTCTTCCCTTCTTCTTTGTAAAATTAGAGAAATTTTGTAAATAAAAATAATCAAACTGGAAACTCCGAGAAGTATCCAGACTAAAGGGAAATTCACCGCGGCCGCCAATAATATGGAAAGCATAATAAAAATTGAGAGAATTATTTTTGCGGCGACAGAAATGGGAAAAAATTCAATCACTAGAAGAAACAACAATCCGGAAAAACCAGCGAACAAGCCGAGCGCATTCCAGGATCCGATGAGATTTTCGGTAACACTCGCCAAAACTCCAAGGGTTGTAACCTCCGGAAAAAATAAATGCGTGCTTTGAAAAATTAAAACAATAGTTGAAGACAATATCGTCCCCAGTAAAACTATCTTGGCGCGTTGTCCTGTTTGAAATATGACGGCCGACATCAGCATCAAGATGAAAGCGGAAAAAATAAACCAGAAAGAGCCCACATCAAGCATTGTGCCGAACAAAGACACTTGAGAGACTCCGGCAAACAAAGCGGAAATAAAAAAAACTAAAACTATGCCGAACCCCGCGAGGAGCAGCCAAGATTTAGGAAAAACTATTTTACCGTCAATCAATCTGGATATTGTCCAAAAAACGATGCACAAAGCGAGCCCTGCCACCAAAAGCAATCCTTTTGAAGTTTCCACCGGAATATTGGCAAAAGGCAGAAAGAAAAGCGGCAACAATACCACAACGAAAAACAATGATAAGAAAGAAAGTCGATCGAATATATTGGTTTTCATAAAATGATTATACTATGGTTTTATTTAAAAAAGCAAATTAGAAAGAGATGTTAATAACTCTATTTTTTATTTTCTTTGTCTTGATTCATAAATTTCTTCCAGGACTGCTCCAGCCGGAAAATTTTGCCACGGACCACGGTGTAGCGGTTGATCAGGTCTTCGATTAGATCTACTTTTACTTTGTCCCCATAAGTTCCTTTGATATGATCGAGATACACCGACATCCGATTACAGCCGGAAAGAGCTTTTTCGATATATCCAAGGGCGAGTCCGAAATCCGCAAAACGGAGGGAATGACCTTCGCTAATATAAAGCGGAATAGCCATGGCGTTTTTGGATAATTCCTCGATTCGACTGTCTTTGACTTTTTCTAAAGCCGGAAGAATGTCTTTATCGATCAACACAGAACACTCGAGAGTTTTTTGATAAACCTCTAAATCTCTAAAACTTCTAACCGGTTTCTTGGGGGTAAACGTCCCGCTGCCGAACTTGCCGCCCCAGTGCCGAGTTTGCCCTGCGCCTGCGGCACTCCCATAATTTCCCCTTTTATAATCTTTATATCCCATTTCCTATCGGCGATTTATTATTTTAATAACATCTTCCCTTGGAATTTCCGCTTTGACTCCAGTCAAGAATCTCACATTTCTTTTCTTTTTGCTTTGGATCTTCTTGACTACATGCAAGGGATAAAATTCAAAATAATCCGTCTCGTCGAACCAGGCGCATTTGAACTCGTATAATCTTAACCCTGTCAGGCGCGAGAGCGCAAGAGCGTACCAGGTCAATTGTTCTATCGGCTTTTCTTTTTTTGCATGGGGCTTATAATCTAATAAATGTATACACCCATTTCTTATTTGTACAAAATCTACATGCCCTGTGAGCAAAGAAGGAATTTGAAATTCCGGTGCCGAAATTGTCTTGCGCTTTGCGCCTTTTTCTTTTGCCGAATTTTTTTCTTCTCTTTTACCATGCCTACGAAAACTTATCCCATCCTCTCCTATTATTTGAAAGTGAAGTGCATTCTGCATATACTCAATATCTTCTCTTCTGATGTAGACAGGCACTTCGGTCGCCACCGTCACACTATCGTTCGCAATCATAAATTTTTGAACCCCTTCATGCCGGTTTTTGTTTTTCGAAACGCCTTTCAAGGCAAATTCAGCTAGCCGATTGGCGTAATTCGTTTTGGCCGTAACCACCATGTCTGCGGTCGAAAACATGCTCCGCACATCACTGATGCGTTCGCCAGAATTAAAAAGCTGGTGCGGGGTTTCGGTGGCAATGGCGTCCAGATATTCTTTGAGCGGATAAAAATTGCGGTTTTTGTAATCCTGAAGCATCAAAAGAATCTTAGCCTTGTGATAGCGGTAGCGATAAAGCTGATGATGGGCCATGGTTACAACTTCGAGCACCTCCATTGGACCGTATATCTGGAGTCCATAAGAGCGCATCTTATGGTAAGCGCACAAGTGAGCGTATTCTTCCGCCCAGCGGGAAATGGTTTCCGGCTCGGGGCGAACTTTCTTATGCAGTTGGGCTATGATACCGCAGACTTTTTCGCGAGTAAAGCCGAGGTTGTAGTAGCTCACGGCATCAATGATGACTTTGAGAGGGTAGCGACGGCCCTTGACCGAGCTGTCCGTAAAAGTTTTTTGGCAATCTTTATTTCCGCATTTATACAACTGCACCACCTCATGTTTTTTCTTTCGTGTGCCGCGGCGGACAAACTCCGCGCTTTGGCAGAAGGGGCAGGACATTTTGATGTTCTGTTCGACGCGGACAACAGGGACCTTGTCAGCGCTGAAAGCTCCGGCAACTTCGGCACTGGGACGACCTAAAATGGGGTATTCTTTTTTTGTATTTTGCTGGTTCATATGAACCAAAACTTCGTATTATTTTATTTCAAGTTTTTTCTCTATAAAACCTACTCGATTTTCAATTTCTTTGTATGTAATTTTAGAAGCTTTGGTTTCCGCCAAATCATCTAGTCTTTTATTCGTGCCTTCAAGCCGGTTTTTGACACCCTCGAGTTCTTTTTCAACACCTCCGAGTCGACTTTCAACACCTCCGAGTCGACTTTCAACACCTCCGAGTCGACTTTCAACACCTCCGAGTCGACTTTCAACACCGTCAATTTTCTTGGTTAATCTTTCTTCAAAGCCGCTAAAACTACCCGCTATCAATACAGCCAAGCCATCAAGGGTCATTTTCTTTTTTACTTCTTTTTTCATACATTCTCGATTATACCAAACCTAATTTTTTATACAAGGTTTTTTTGATAAAATCCATATCACGGCGGATCTCACGGTTACCGCGTGGCGAAATATCACGACTGTGTGGCAAAAATGGCCTCTGGCTGGCTATATGTGATATGAAAACAAGTAAAATTGTACAACATTATTTGACACTAATACAAGTTTTGTTTTATTTTAATTCACCTCACCCCAACCCTCTCCTTATAAAGGAGAGGGTGAATCTGCCTGTGGTTCTGGCGCCGGGTTTGGTGTCGGCTCAGACGTTGGTGTCGGCTCGGGATTAGGAACTGGATCCGGATCTTCAGCCGGAGGTTGATCAGCCTTTGGCTGAGGTTCTGGATCCAGTTTGGGCGTTGATTCTGGATCTGGCTCTGGTGTTACTTCTGGCTCCGGCGCTGGGTTATCTCCCCCGCCCCCTCCTTGATCAAGGAGGGGGGGATTGCCATTGCCGCCCACCATCGCCTCCAGTTTATCTCCGTCCGCGCAGAATTCTGTACCGTCAGCTTTGGCGACGCAAATCTCCTTGGTATGCACTCGATTGGCAAAGAAATCCCCGATTCCATTCTCTACATCCGCAAACCAAGCCGAGACTTTGGTAGACAAGTTGCCCCAGAAAGATCCTTCGGCAGGAAGAGTTTGAATGTCGTTTATCTTTAGATCCAATTCTTGGATTGCTTTAGCCATAACTGATGTAAGTTTCATATATTCCACTCCTTCTACTTGCCCATTTTCATAGGTTACGAATAACGGGCTGATCTGCTCCATCTCTTCGGCGATGAATCCGATCTGGCGGGGAGCGTTAGGATTTTTAATATATTCCAACTTCCAATCGAACGACACAGGACGCATTCGCATCACCGCATCGAGTCCAAGATTAAGATCTTCAATATTTTTCTTGAAGCGCAATGAGGAACTGCCTGTACAAGCGGTTGCTTTTGAGCTAATGGCGCCACCAGTTACATCAATACATAAATAATCGTTCGCGTTTGCTCCCGCTTCAGCAGGGAAGAATATGTTGCCGTCGCTTCCTATTCTCATTCTTTCAATTGCCGCGGAAGTCGTGGCAGTTCCAAAAACCAGCGCCGTGCTGTTTGTCGTTGCATCAAAAGTCGCTTCGGATTCAGCCCAAATTGCCGCACCCGAGAGGATAGCATCAGCACCATCAGACTCCAGCGGAGCATTGAAATTTATTCTACCTAATTGGTCGTCATCCACAATAGTAAGCTCCTTGGTGGCAAGAGTTAATATGCCAGCCGCCGCCGCTCCTACACCCGTAGGACCCTGTATATCTAAAAGTGACTGAGGAACCGTCGTCCCGATGCCGACGTTGCCGCTTTTATCAATTCTGACCCTTTCAGTCAATGTGCCACCTGTGTTGTCAGTTAGAAATGCAAGAGAGCCACCATTGCCGCCAGTTGTTTGCACAAGACCCCTGATAGCAGATCCATAGGTCGCATCTGACTGACTATATTGAAATTTAATCTGCTGATAATTTTCCGCTGTCCCAGAATTGTTTGACAACAACAACTGCGTTGCAGTTCCACTGGTTTGGTTTATACCTAACAACGCCCCTGGCCCCGTCGTCCCAATCCCGACGTTGCCTGCTTTTAAGTAGAGAGTATTAGCTATCGCTCCAGTATTTTCCGAAGTAAGAACATTTACTGAATTTTGAGAGAGAGTAAAATCAGCCCCGGGAGTCAGGCTGGTAATGCCTGCCAGCCCTTCCGCCGCCGAAGCTCTGTTTAAGGCGTGAGCCGTGGTGCCGATATACATTGTTTGTCCTATACCCGCGAAAGTGGAAGAAAGAGAAGTGTCTCCAACGGTAGGCATGTTGCTGAATTCAATGTCCGTGAACCAGCCTTTGGTCACTCTGGCTCCGGTGGCGCCTACATTTCCTGTCATCGTCAAACTGCCGCTTCCTAAAGCTAATCCGGCAAATGTCGGGGAAGAAGTGGTGGCCACTGCCTGGTTCTGTCCATCTAAGAAAGCCCATTCGTTGGTGTCCAAAGTGTTTACCCCGATCGCAATGCTGGTGGCTGTCGCGACTCCTAAGACTGGAGTCACCAAAGTCGGACTCGTGGAAAACACAAGATTTGTAGAAGTCGTTCCAGTAGTCCCCGTGGCGGCATTTAGATAATTTAACTGCGTACCCGTTGTCGTAACCGAAGTAGCGCCAAGAGTGAATGGGGTGGGCATTGTGACCGTGCCGTTTAGAGAAACTGCTCCAGTGCCAGTTGAGAAAGTATTGGCGTCGGTTTGAGAAAAAGCGCCTAGGACAGTCAAGCTGTCCACTGTAGTCGCTTCGGTCGTAGTTGATCCGGTCAAAATTAAATTGTTGCCGTAAATATCTCCCTCGGCATCCACCAAAAATTTCACATCCCCTCCGACAGCGAGTCCGAGAAGGTTGGTATTGAGAGCGGCGGAAGCTGGATTGATGTAGAGAGTAGAATCGGAAACATTGGAAGTGCCTGATGGCCAGGTGGTAAAAGCATGGACTAAAGTCGGCACGTGAGTAAAGCTTCCAATGCCCGCGACTGCAAGCGTCCCTCCCACCGTGGCATTACCCGAGACAGTAAATGCTTCCGTACTCACGGCTTCAGCCAGAGCGCTGGAGAGACCACTTACTCCGTTTTCGATGGAGTCCAAGATTCTATCAACTTGATTGTCATACAAGGTTCGCGGAACAAATTGGGAAGAATCTAAATTACTACTGCTTCCCGCCGGGCCTCGGGGACCGACGGGTCCGGGTATTCCTTGAGGACCCTGGGGACCGGTAAGACCGCGGGGACCAACCTCACCCCGGCCCTCTCCCAAGGAGAGGGTGGAATTCGGAGCCTCCCCCTTTGGGGGAGGTGTGGAGGAGGTAGGCGATCCCCCTGACAAGGGGGAAAGAGGGGGTTGAATTGAAATAGACCCCCCTTCAGTTCCCCCCTTATTAAGGGGGGAAGGAATTACTGCCACAGTTTTCGGCGTGTAAAAAAGGTAAGCGAGTTCGGAAGTGTATTTATTATAATAGTTGGAAAAGAGAGAGAAGAAAGAGGAAGCATTGGCGGAGATATTCTCTCCAGCGACATTGGCCGTCATTTTTATATCTGTTTTTATATTTTTTATCTCAGGCAAGATCCTTACTATTTTTTTGGATACCCGCGATATATTTTCCGGTATCTTTGCAGCCGAATCGGAAATATAATTTCGGTAATCATCGAACCAAGACAGATAACTTTCATAAGGATTCCAGGCGAGAGTGGTCCTCGGAAAAACCGCCATAAAAACAAAAATAACCAAAGCAAAAAACACCCCCAAGGACCTTAAGAGTAGGAATCTTTTTAGAAGTGTCAAAAAATATTTTTTAGGCTTCATTTTTTTAATTAGGACTTGTATATTATATCACAAGAATATCAAAGGAAAAACAATAAAAGTGTGGATAACCCCCTTGCAATAAATTAATATCTAAACCACGATATTCATAAGTCTGTTTTTTATGTAGATCACCTTTCTAATCTCTTTCCCCGCTATATATTTTGCAACTGACTCATTTAGAAAAGCTTTCTTTTTTATATCCTCTTCGGTGGCATCTGCCTGCGCCAAAATTTCCGCCCGGACTTTGCCGTTCAACTGGACTGCTATTTTGACTTCTTCATCTTTGATCAAGTTCGCGTCCCACTTCGGCCAAGTGGAAAGATGAATACTACCCCCTCCAACCTCCCCCAAAGGGGGAGACTTTAATTTCTCCCTTCCCTTTGGGGAGAGCTGGGGTGAGGTGATCAAACTCCACAATTCTTCGGTGATATGCGGCGCGAAGGGAGCGAGCAGTTGTAAGAATTTTTTGTAATCAGCCAAACTAACTTCGCTTCGATCCATTTCATTTGCCAGGATCATCAAAGTGGACACTGCAGTATTGAAACGCATAGCTTCGATATCTTCGGAAACTTTTTTGATGGTCTTATGCAATAATTTTTTAACCTCTCCTAAATCCTCCCCCAAGGGAAGGACTTTAGTAATTCTTCCCCCCTTCCTTGGGAAGGGGGTAGGGGGTAGGTTAACTTTGTTGCCTATCCGCCAAACTTTTTCAATAAATCTTCGCGCCCCGATAATGCTTTCAGTAGACCACACAACCGACTGGTCAAACGGTCCCATAAACATTTCATAAATACGTAAAGTGTCTGCGCCGTAGGTTTTGACGATGTCGTCTGGATTGATAACATTTCCAAGCGATTTTGACATTTTGACTCCCCCCTCGCCCAGGATCATGCCATGCGAAGTGCGCTTCATATAGGGCTCATTTGTCGGCACTAGTTTTAAATCATACAAAAATTTGTGCCAAAAACGAGAATACAAAAGGTGTAGAGTGGTATGCTCATTTCCGCCGTTGTACCAATCCACCCCTCCTATATCCTCCCCAAAGGGGAGAACTTTGGATTTCCCCTTCCTTTGGAGGGGGCTAGGGGGAGGTGTTAGCCAATATTTCAAATTTTTTTTACCTGCAAATTCTTTTTTATTTTTTGGATCCGCATACCGAAGATAATACCAAGAACTTCCCGCCCAGTTTGGCATCGTATCTGTTTCCCTTTTTGCTTTTCCGCCACAAATCGGACATTTGACATTGACCCATTTGGTAATATTTACCAGAGGCGATTCTCCGCTATCCGTCGGCTGATAATTTTTTACTTTAGGCAATTCGACTGGCAAATCTTTCTCCGGCACTGGCACCATTCCGCATTTCTCACAATGTATAACCGGAATCGGCTCGCCCCAGTAACGCTGTCTCGAAAAAACCCAGTCGCGGAGCTTGAAAGTGACTTTTTCTTTTCCCCCTATAAATTTTATGATTTCTTTCTTTGCTTTTTCGGAATCCATGCCATCAAATTTGCCAGAATTACTCAAAACACCCCCTCCTTCGTAGAAATCTTTTGATTCTCCCTCCAACAAATCTGCACCAGTAATAACTTGTTTTATCGGCAATTTATATTTCTTCGCAAACTCAAAATCCCGCTCATCGTGCGCGGGTACGCCCATAATGGCTCTGGTGCCATAGGTCGAGAGAACGTAATCAGCTATCCAGACAGGAATTTTTTCTTTGTTTGAGGGATTTATAGCATAAGCTCCGGTAAAAACTCCTGTCTTTTCTTTTTCTAAATTAACTCGCTCTTGCTTATTTTTATTTTTTGATTTAGTTACGTAATTAATTACGTAACTCATTTGTTCGGAAGTTGTGATTTTCTCTACCAAAGAATGCTCTGGAGAAAGCACCAAGTAAGTCGCGCCAAAAATCGTGTCCGGTCGAGTAGTGAAAACAGTAATATTTCCATCAAATTCCCCCTCCCTTTGGGAGGGGGTTAGGGGGTGGGTGGAATCAAAAACCCCTCCTAAATCCTCCCCAAGGGGAAGGACTTTAGCTTCGTTCAAGCTATCTAGTTTTTTAATAATTCGTTTAACAACACTATCTATATTTTCTAAAACTTCTTCATTTCTAAATCTAATAACTTCAAAACCGAGGATTTTAAAAATATCACTTCTCTCTGCATCTTTTTCTTTTTGTAAATCATGCATATCCCCGTCAATCTCAATGATTAAATTTTTTGAAAGACAAACAAAATCAACAATGAATTTGTTAATAATGTGTTGTTGACGAAAATGAAAATTATTTTTATTACCTTTTAGTTCTTGCCATAATTTTCTTTCAGCTTCTGTTGGATTTTCTCGCATTTCAACAGCTTTTTCTTGAAGTAATCTGAAATTTTTTGGGTCTGTCGTATGGTATCCAGGTATTTCCCCCTTCTCTTGGGGAAGGGTTGGGGATGGGTGTATTATTTTGAACTGAATTTCCGCTCCCTCGCTCCGCCATATCCAATTCCTCTGTCCGAGTTTGATCTGCGGTAAATAATCTACCTCATCCAAATCTTTGTAAAGTCTGTCAGCGTATTTGGTAATAGCCAGCATCCATTGTTCTTTTTCTCTTTGCTCGACAACCGTCCCACAACGTTCGCAGCAGCCATTTACCACTTCTTCGTTGGCCAGTCCAATTTTATCCTTCGGGCACCAATTGATCGTCATTTTAGCCTTATACGCTAAACCTTTTTTCAAAAATTGCAAAAATATCCACTGCGTCCATTTGTAATATTTTGGGTCAGTGGTGTTGATTTCTCGCGACCAATCAAAAGAGATACCTAGAGATTTTATTTGCCTCCGGAATGTATCGCTATTTTTCTTGGTGACAACTCTCGGATCCAGGCCTGTCTTGATCGCGTAGTTCTCGGTCGGAAGTCCAAACGCATCCCAGCCGATCGGATATAAGACATTGAATCCCTGCAACCTTCTTGTTCGGGAAATAACATCCATCCCGATATAGGGCCGCGGATGCCCGACATGCAACCCATCACCCGAAGGATATGGAAATTCAATTAGACTATAATACTTCGGTTTCGAAGACAAATCTTTGGCATGATAAATTCCTTTTTTTTCCCAAATTTCCTGCCATTTTTTTTCTATCTTTTTGTGGTCATATTCACGCATACAACTTATTTAGCAATATATTTTTTATTGATATTTATTGAAACATATCCAAGTCCGATAAAGATAAAACCGAGAATAACAAGTGCAACCGGCCAGCCTACTGAATCTGCAAAATATTCACCGGTAATATAAGAAACATGCGCCAGCAGAAAACAAGTGCTGACTACTAATATGGCCCGACTTTTTGTATATGCTGACAAAAACAGACCTCCGATGACAAGCAGAAAGTAAACCATTTGCCAAGGAACAGAATCAAATACTCGAGAGAATGCCGCGCCCAGGAAACCAGCACTGCCGAAGAAATAAAGAATCCCGACAAGTTTGTTATTCCAGCCGCCGCGAAAAGCGTGCGCCAATAAAAGATAACTAGCTCCTACAACCATAGTGAGATACGCGTACAAATCTTCATGTCTATAAAACGGACCATCGATCATCGCTTCGACTAGGAGATAAATAAAAGCGGTGCCATTCGCTATGGCAAAAAAAGTTAAAACTGAACTTCTATGAGCAAAATTTAACAGTAAATAAAATACAAAAATAGCTCCAAAGGTAATTGCAATTGGCCATACGGAAACCATGTCCACATTGAGTTCGGAGAGGGCAACTACTGCCCCTCCAGGAACAAGCAGGCCTCCTATTGCGTGAAATACGGAACCAATAGTTTGATTTTCCGGTTTGGATTTTAGCAAAACTGATCCAATAACTGTAAACAGTAAACCTAAGCCCAGAGTGACCGATATGCGCCCCAAGGACCCCAGATCATCCCAGACTTGATAAACAAAAATAATAATTCCAATGACCACGATAGCTGCGCCTAAAACATATAACATTTTGGTCATGGAAAAATGCGTGGAATCTTTCGGAGTTGCGCTTATCTCTCTTCCAGCGCTCGGTGTAAGACTCAATCTACTAATCAACTCTTCACGGCTTATTTCACCTGCGTTTATGCCTTTCTCAAGTTCTTGAAGCAATTCTTCTTTGTTCATAGATTAATTCCTGCCGGGCAATACCCAGCCGATAAATTGAAAATTATTTTGATAATAATACTGATCGGTACTATTGATAAGATTTATTTTGCTTTTACTTTTCCCTTGGGTCAGATAGTAACCATACGATGAACGCCCACCACTGAATGGAAAGAAGTCTCCCCCGTTATAACTATAATTACTGGAAACGGTAACTCCATCAGGCGAGGTCAAAAGATTGTTGAGAGTAAGCATTTGCGCTTCGGCCAGGGTAATTTCTCGGCTTTCGTTCTTTTTGGTATCATGTAAAAAAATACGAGCAGTGTAGTTTTGTTTAAAATCAACAACCCCGTCTTTATTAGAATCTTGAGTCAAGTCAACAGGATTTACAACCAATTTATTGTCTACGACTGAATAGCGTTTTTGGAGATAATTTTCGCAATAATATGGGTAGGAACTTCTACCATCGGTGCACGAGGTATAGACAAAGTTATAATTCGTAGAAAGGAAAAGCGACGGCAGATAACTGCTCAAAGCTACAATTACAATCAACAAAATTGGTAATATAAAAGCCAGCAAAATAGCAAAATTTTTCTTTATAAATTCTTTCATAGTTATATGATACTCCAAACCGCCGTATTCGCAAGCGGTATAACTCTACCATTGGATTTTTCTAAAATACACAGTTCGCCCGCTTCGACATGGCCTCCGAAATCTTTCATCATTTCTTCTAGCGCATACCCGGTAGTGAGCGAAGAAGAATCATCGGCATAAGAAGTGAGAATAACAAAAAGGGGTTGATCGCTCAAAACTTGGTGCACCGCCGACAAAAGCTTCGGTAACATTTCTTCAATTTTCCAAACTTCCCCTTTCGGTCCGCGGCCAAACTTCGGCGGGTCCATAATTATAACGTCATATTTATTTCCCCTCTTCGCTTCTCGCTCCAGAAATTTGATAGCATCGTCTTCAATCACTCGCATAGGCAAATTTTGCAGATCCGACAACTTTTGGTTTTCTTTCGCCCAGTTGAGGACTTGTTTCGAAGCATCCAAGTGCGTTACTTCTGCACCAGCTCGCAGGGCAAACAGGCTCGCCACGCCGGTGTAGCCAAATAAATTTAAAAACTTAACTTTCTGCGGAAGTCCGACTTCCGCAGATTTTATTCTTTCCTCGATAAAATCCCAGTGCACCGCATGCTCCGGAAAAAAACCTAAATGACGGAAAGATGTGGGCCTTGCCAGAAATTTAATGCCTTTATATTCCATCTCCCATTTTTTGAGCAAGGACTCCCCTTGCTCATTTTTCATTTTCCAGCCAGCCTTGGCTCCCTGTTTTGAACTCCAAAATTTTCCGTCCGCTTTGTTCCACTCACTTTCAGGCAAAGTCTTCTTCCAAACCGCATCTTCATAAGGCCGTACAAAAATGTAGAGCCCAAATCGCTCCAGTTTCTCCCCATCACCCGTGTCTAGGAGTTCGTAATCTCTGAAGTCCTTGGAATCTTTCAAACAAAAAATTTTAATTTGTCTGTTGTTTTGATTTGGCATAATTTTCATATCAAAAATTCAATTACATCTCCATCCTTTGCTACATACTCTTTGCCCTCCGTCCGCACCCAGCCTTTTTCTCTGGCTTTCGCGAAACTTCCGGCTTGGATCAATTGTTCGCAAGATACGACTTCGGCCCGAATAAATTTCTGCTGAAAATCTGTATGGATAGAACGACCGGCGAAAGGAGCGGTCGCGCCCCGGAGCGTCGTCCAAGCTCTCGATTCATCTTCCCCTGTCGTGAAAAAAGTAATTAAATTCAGCAAGTCATAACTCGCTTTTATCAAATTATCCAAGCCCTTGCCAAAAATCGGATCAACTTCGATGTGTGGACCAGGAAGTTTAGCAACAAAATCTCGCTTAATATTTTCCGCCGCTTCAGAAGTGTTTAAAACATACAACGTCGGCTTTTTAATCCCTGCCGTCTCTAGTTCAAAATTTATAACTTCAATGTCAAACAGCGGATCAATTTTATTGTGAACATGAATCATCGCCTTGTCTTCAAAAATTCGCACCACTTCAATGATGGCGTCCACTTCGCGGATATGCGAGAGAAATTTGTTGCCGAGCCCGGCGCCCTCCGAAGCACCCTTTACCAATCCGGCGATATCTACAAACTCCACCACGGCCGGAATTGTTTTTTGGGACTTACTAATTTCTGATAATTTAGTCAAGCGTTCATCCGGCACCGGCACTATCCCGACCGAAGGATCAATGGTGCAAAAAGGATAATTCTCGGCCGGCACGTTTTTCTTGGTCAGCGCGTTAAAAAGCGTGGACTTCCCCACATTTGGCAAACCCACAATTCCGATTTTAAGCGAGGACATAGAGAGAATATAGCAAAATTTAGGGTTCTTCGCGAGTTACTCATCTAAGATTTTGAAGTCTTCTCCAACTGCCGGGACAGCTCTTTTTTTACGAATAAAATGAGCTACCAGAACGGAGATGCCAAGTAGAAGAATTAAAATGAGTATAAAAGTTGGTAAATTATTAGTTTTTACAATTTGCGCTGGTAAATTTTGAGCCAAATTTTCCACAGGAATTTTTTGTTCATTCTGCACCACAGCAACTTTTTCTGGAATTGATCTACTTTTCACTACAGGCGCAATTGGTTTGATTTCTGTTTTCTTTTCTATTTTATTCTCCATACCAGGAGTAGGTCTCGCCGCAACCCAAACTGTATTACCTGTTTGGGTTATTTTTTGCAAAGATTTGCCATCCCCCGCGCCGCCGAAAGCAGACCAATAAGCATACTGATCGATAATATTTAAATTTTTATCTTTCAACATCAGCGCTTCCCCGTCATTGCTTAAGGAAAAACTAGAATCAAAAACAATACCCGTAAAGTTCGGCCAGTCGGTTTTGAATTTTACAGAATTCGCGGCGATAATCGCATAACCTTTCGCTGGCACATTTGCATCGCCTTGAACTAATTTAATTTTATGGCTAGTATCCGCCTCAAAAAATCGAAAAGAAGACAAGTCCATAGGAACATCGCTATCGTTATAGATTTCCACCCATTCCCGGTCCTCGTCGCTACCGGTTTTGAGATCGTACATTATTTCATTTATCTCAAGCATATGTTATAATTTTACCATGAATCCCGTACGAAATCTTACTAACAAAGTTTCGTGTAAGGGATAGGTCAATTTACTAGTTTAATAAATTTCGTACGGGATGAAAAATAATTACGATCTCGTCGCCATTGGGGAAATTGCCATCGATGCCTTTATTCGCCTCAAAGATGCGAGCGTGCATTGCGATGTTAATAAGGAAAACTGTGAAATATGCATGGCTTTCGGGGCAAAAATTCCTTATGAATCCGTCACCGAAGTGCCGGCCGTAGCCAACGCCGGCAATGCCTCGGTCTCGGCCAGCCGTTTGGGACTCAAGTCCGCCATCGCAGCCAATCTCGGAGCCGATCGGAATGGAGAAATTTGCCTGGAATCCTTCAAAAAAGACAGGGTATCCACTGACCTCGTCACCATCCAGAAAGACAAGAAAACGAACTACCATTACGTCCTTTGGTTTGAAAATGAGAGAACCATCCTGCAAAAACATTCGGATTTTAATTACAGGCTTCATAGTAATTTGGGCAACCTAAAATGGATATATTTGACTTCGCTGGGTGAAAAATCCCTACCCTACCATAGTGAAATAACAGAGTACCTAAAAAATAATCCGGGAGTCAAACTCGCTTTCCAGCCGGGAATTTTTCAGATAAAAATGGGTTATGAAAAATTGCAAGATATTTATAAAAGAGCGGATATTTTTTTCTGCAACATTGAAGAAGCAAAAACTATTTTAAATATAGAAAATCATGACGAAATAAAAAACTTACTTGTAAAAATGCGCGAACTAGGTCCAAAGATAGTAGTGCTTACAGACGGAACAAGCGGATCTTATTCGTATGATGGAACGGAGCTTTTATTTATGCCCATTTATCCAGACCCGAAACCCCCGTATGAGCGCACCGGAGCCGGAGACGCTTTTTCTTCGACTGTTGTCTCTGCGCTTTGCCTAGGAAAAAATCTCAAAGAAGCTCTAGCTTGGGGGCCGATCAACGCGATGTCCGTCGTGCAAGAAATCGGCGCGCAGAATGGTCTCCTCACTAGAGAAAAACTAGAAGAATACCTTAAAAACGCCCCGGAGAGTTATAGAGCAAAAAAGATAAGTGTCTAGGATTTGAGACCCATCTGGAGCCGGCACGAGGGATCGAACCCCGGACATCTTCTTTACAAAAGAAGTGCTCTACCAACTGAGCTATGCCGGCTTGTATAGCGCGTACCCTAACATATTTTATTGGGAAATGCTATTTTTAGTCAAAAAATCTAAGAAACTAGCTGCCCTTTTGCAATTTATTAATTTATTGCCCCAATAATATGCCCGCGATAAGTCCGGCGAAGAGAGCAATGCCTCCCATCGATAGAACTCTGAGGCCTGATTTTAGGAGTGGCTGTTTGGTAAATTTCGTCGTGCTCATTCCGAGCGCAAAAAGACCGACCAGGGTTATCCCTTATGTATTTCCATCTGGTTTGGTTTCTTGCAGCTTGAAAGACTTTTGGACTTTTAAATCAATTTCTTCTATGTTGTGAAAACCAGTCAAAACATCGTCGCCTACGACCAGCGCCGGTAGTTCGGTGTCTTTTATTTTGTAAATTTGCAGCATCGCCTTTACAGCTGAAATATCTACGCTGTAATCGAAAGAATAAACACGCAACTCTTGATATTTTGAACGAAGACTTGTTAAAACGAAACTCTCTTTTTCACAATCACTGCAAATATCTTTTGATGTATAAAAATACAAAATAAAAGCAGATTTTACTCCGCAGCGTTCGGATATTTTTTTAGCCAAAAGATAGTCTTTAATCTGCAGTAGCGCATAATATTTTTTTAAATAAGAAACTTCTTCAGTGGCTCCTAGATTTTTCTGACTCCATTCTAATTTACCCCCAAGTTCTCCTAGCTCCGGAGAATATATAGAATCTGAAATATTTTTACACGAGAGTTCAGAAAGCAAGGAAAATTGGGTTTCGGAAGAAAGAATATCGATGGATATTTTATCTTGAATAGTTTTCAGCTGGTCAATCTTTTTGTTACCAAAATAATTGCTTAAATAAATAGCAGTTGAAAAAATTCCCACTGTAATTACGAAAGCAACAACATAATTTTTCCAAAGTATATTAGAAATCATAAATAAATCTTTTTATCTCCAAGCAACCTCGCGGGTCACTATAGTATTATACACCGCTTTGAAAAGCCAAGTGGAAGCAAAAAGACCAAAAAGAAAATAGGAAAAAATAAATGACAGATCGGGAATAGGTTTTTGACCACGAACTGCTTTGCCAATAAGAGCCATGATAATAAAAAATATAATAAGAACAATATAAATAAACATTATGGGACGTGTATCAATAAAAAACAAACTTATTACTTCATATCCTCCCATATTAAAATTGGTAACTAAGAGTCTCATAAATAAATGATACAAGGCGCTCCCTGCGCTCCACAAAACAGCTGTGGTTGCAAAGAGCGTTGTTATTATATATAAGAATCCAACGGGAATAGTAAAAAATGAGAATACTCCGTACTTTGACTTAAATAAATACTTGCGATAATCATAACTATTATTAATAAATCCATACATCCAACGCAGACGTTGTCGGTAAAGATCTTTAAAAGTATCGGGGGATGTGGTGTGGACAAAGGCATCGTGACATTGGCCGATTTTATAGCCATTGACCTGCATCCGATATGCAATTTCCAAATCTTCTGTTTGGTGCGCATTGCGGTACGGACCTAAATCATCAAAAACTTTTTTACGATACATAGAAAATTGACCCTGAGTGACATGGATACCATTCATGAGTGCGAGTATTTTCTTGAGAGGAATAAACATATTAAATTGAAGATCTTGAGCTTTCTGAAGAATCCCCTTTGGTTCGTAAATAACTATCGCAGGCGAAACCGCCATCATATCTTCATCACTCAAAAACTGCCACATTGTTTTTTTAAGAGTATCTGGTTCGATAAATGCATCTGCATCGAGGTTGCCAATATAATCGGTAGTAGCAGTTGCAATTGTCAGATTCATGGCAGTATGCTTGCCTCCGTTTTCTTTCCTCATAAGCTCAACATTTGCGATTCCTTGGAACTTCTGCACTGCTTGCCATGTGTTGTCGGTGGAACCATCGTCAATCACCTTGATTATGAGTTTATCTTTAGGATAATCAGTAGCCAGAAGTGATTCCACTGTTTTCGAAATAGTTCCTTCTTCATTCCAGCAAGGAACTACAATAGTAACTGCGGGCCAATTCACATCCGCAGGGAAAGAGGTATTTCCCGCGATTTGCTTACGCGTTTTAAATACCATGAGCAAGAAAAAAACCTGCACATAAAGAGCAAAAAAAGCCAATATATAAGATACTATGTCAGAGATTGAAACCATATCACCAATTATTACATCCCGCCTTCTACTTTATTCTCCGGTTCGCAAGTACCACATGCGGCCATGCACTTCTTGCATCGGCAACCGAAAATTTTGACAATAGCTGCGATGCCCACCAGCACATAGACTATCCCCTCCACTACCGGCCAAGAACCTAAAAGCAGATTGACCACGTTCCAGTTGCCGCCATTTCCTACCAAAAGCGCAAGACCCACCAAACCCCAGTTGATACCTCCAATGATCAGCAAGATTTTAACAACCAAGGACGGAGTACAACCTCCCCATTTATGCCCACAATTTGAATGACACATATATTTTTATAATAAATTAATAATAAATATTGTGTCCAAACGACTATTTGGACAATAATTTTAATGGCTTAAGTATAGCATATTCTTTTTAAAGTGTTATACTGACCGTATGGAAGAAAATATAGAAAAGAAAAAAAACAGTAACCAAAACAAAAGCCAAGCGCAAATAGCGGGAGCAATAATCATCGCCGGTATTGTCATCGCCGGAGCGATACTGCTCAAAGGGAATATGGGTAATCTGCCAAACACTAACGATCCATTTGCCAATATAACCATTGCCGAAGTGAATGCAAGTGACAGAACGCTGGGAGATCCGAAAGCTAAAGTCACGGTGATCTTATACGAAGATTTCCAATGCCCTTTCTGCGGAGCGATCTCTGGTTTAGAACCCGATATGCCTTTAATTCAAGCTTTGAAACAGAGAGACCCGAGCTGGACTCCTTTTCTGCCGGGAGTGAAAGAGTATGTCCAAAAAGGAACGGTGCAATTTGTTTACCGGGATTGGGCATTTTTGGGACCGGAATCCGTGCAGTCAGCCGAGGCCGCCAGGTGCGCCGGAGACCAGGGTAAATTTTGGGAATATCATGACTATCTTTATACGCATCAAGATGGGGAAAATGAAGAAGCCTTCGCTGATCCAAAATTAAAATCTTTTGCTCAAACACTTGGTTTGGAAACTGCCACTTTTAATAAATGTCTGGATGAAAATAAATACGCGCAGGCAGTCGAAGATTCGAAAATAGAAGGTAGTAAGGCCGGAGTGAACGGCACACCAAAAGGCTTTATCTTAAGAAAAGGAAAAATTGTAGCCACCATCGACGGCGCCGAATCCTGGACTACCGTCAAACCAAAAATCGATAGTGCGTTGAAGTAAGTTTAGTCAAAATAATTCTTCAACCTCGAAATCTTGTCGTGTTGGCGGAGTTTTTTTGTGTAGTATAAGTATATATGAATAAAATAATCTACCATAATAGACACGACCGTGGTTATTATGGTAATATATGGATATGCGTTTAATTGATCGAGAATCAAACTCTGGAAAAATAATCCGGGCTTTAGGCATGGGAATAGGTATATCCGTGGCTTTAGCTAATAGAAGAACAAGTTATAGAATGACAAAGATCTTAATCAAGAAAATTTTTGGTTTGAATGAAGAACCCACAAATTATTCTAGATATTTTTTAAAATTAAGAAAACAAAAACTCATATACATTAAAAAGGTGGGCAATGATCATATTATATCTCTCACAGAAAAAGGTGAAGAGATTTACTTAAGATTTAATTACGAAAAATTAGCAATAAAGCCAAGCAGAATATGGGACAGAAATTTCCGCATGGTTATTTTTGATATTCCAGAAACAAAGAGAAATTCCAGGGATTCGCTTCGAGAAAAAATGAAAGAGTTGGGTTTGGTAAAATTTAATGATAGCGTTTGGGTTTATCCTTATCCATGCCAACAAGAAATCGATTTTATTGCTAACTATTGGGAAATAGGAAAATATGTTCATTTTGCCTTGGTTAAAGATGTAACTAATAGAGAACGTCTGGAAAAATATTTCAACTTATAAATCATCTGTTACCGTAATAACAACGGCCGTGGCTATTATGGTATAACTTATTAATAATCCTAAGTTAGTCAAAATAATTCTTCAACCTCGAAATCTTGTCGTGTTGGCGGAGTTTTTCGTGGACTTTGACTTCGATTTGGCGGATACGCTCGCGGGTCACGCCGAATTCTTCCCCTACCCGCTCGAGCGTGTGTTGGATGCCGTCTAGGAGACCATAGCGCATTTCGAGAATCTTGCGTTCTTTGGGATTGAGTTCGCATAAAACTTCCCGAATCTGATCTGAGAGAATCCGGCGAGAAGATTCTTGATCCGGACGTAAAATTTTATCATCCGGAATAAAATTTTCTAAGGTTGATTTGTCGTCATCATCACCGACCGGCTGTTCAAGTGATACTGTCTCTTGCGAAATATTTTCGATGATGTGAATTTTTTCCACCGGGATGCCCATCTCGGTGGCAATCTCTTCGGCCAACGGCTCTCGACCTAAATCTTGGGAAAGCCTGCGATGCGTCTGTTTATATTTCGAAATTGTCTCTACCATGTGCACCGGTATGCGGATAGTGCGAGATTGGTCGGCCAAGGCGCGGGTAATAGACTGGCGAATCCACCATGTCGCATAAGTGGAAAATTTATATCCCTTGGTCCAATCGAATTTTTCCACTGCCTTGAACAATCCCAAATTGCCTTCCTGAATCAAGTCAAGCAGAGTTAAATTGGCAGAGCGTCCTACGTATTTTTTGGCGATAGAAACCACTAAACGCAAGTTCGCGCGGGCGAGCAGATTTTTGGCTTCCAGATCACCGTGTTCGATGCGTCTGGCGAGTTCCTTTTCTTCGCCCGCATGGATAAGCGGATACTGACCGATCTCTTTCAAATACATCTGAATTGAATCATGCATCGTGGATTTGTTCAAATCTTTGTCGGTCAAGTCGACATTCAAATTGAGCAAGTTTCCGCCTTCCAAGACATCAATCCCGGCAATGGCAAACTTTTCGTAAAGCTCGTCTAAGAATAAAATGTTGTTTTCAATATCCGGGAAAGTTTTTAAGATTTCATCGTAAGTGATAAATCCCCTCTTGCGCCCCTTTTCGATGAGCTCGCTTGAGATACGAGTTAAATTTTCCGCCTTTTTTTCCAAAAATGCCAGTTTGAGAGGAAATTTTTTGGAAATTTTTAATTTTTTTATTTTAAGTTTTTTACTCTTTGGTTTTTTTGCCATCTTGTGTTTTCTAATTTTTGTACTAACTTTTTTTGTCTTTTTTGTTGTTTTCATGGTTTTTTTTACTCTTTATTTTTAATGCTTTGGATCTTATTATTAATCTCGCTAATTTCTTTCAAAATTAATTTTGATTTGGCTGTATCTTTGGTTTCTTCAGACTGATGCAGTTCTCGCATTTTTATCCACAATTTTTCTTTTAAATATTCTTCTGCCAAATTAGCGAGTAGTTCTTCTGTATCCCTCGAGAGATAATCTCCCCGCTCTCCGTAAAAAACTTCCGCTTCAAAAATCAAATCGCTCTCTTTTTCTTTTGTTTTTGCCAACACTTTTTCTTTTTCAACATTTAAAATAAGCGCCAATTCGCGCAGAACTTTATCCTCATCCATACTATGCTCTTTCAAGCTCTTTTGCCAGAGGATAATACCAAACAACTTGCGTAAAATATAATCTTTTTTAGATACTTTCTTTTCCCGATTTGCGATTTCTTCTATTTCTTTTTTCTCAGATTTTAATTCTATCTCGATTTTTTTAAGGTCATCCTGCAAGGCACTCTCGGAAATGCCGGAAGCGTCGCTGATTTTTTTAATAAAATGCATTTTTTCTATGGCGCTTTGGAGCGCGTCAATATAAGGCAATATTTTTTCTTTGATTTCCCGGCCGGCTTTGCGCGCGTCGTTTTGAGAATCTTTTAAAACTTTATTCAGTATAAATTCTATGATATGGATAGATTTGCGAATCGCTTCCTTCCAAGCTTCCGCTCCATTTTTGGAAATCAAGTCCGCCGGGTCAACTCCTTCGGGCAAGGCGGCCACCTTCACATCCATACCGAGAGACAAAGCGATCTTGCCCGCCCGATTGGCCGCATTGAAACCTGCTTTGTCGGCATCAAACGAAAGCACAATGTTGGGCGAAAGACGGCGTACCAGACCTAAATTCGAAATTACGTTGCCCTTGCCGATCGCAGAATCCGACAGAGCCGTACCGGAAGTCGCCACCGTATTTTTATATCCCGTTTGATGCGACAGCACCAGGTCCATCTGTCCTTCGACTAAAATAGAAAAATTATTTTTGCGAATAGAGTCTTTGGCTTTGTCGATGCCAAAAAGCACTGCGGACTTGCTGAAGATCAGTGTCTCTGGACTATTTAAATATTTTGCTGATTGTCCGTCATCCACCAAAATTCGGCCGGAAAAAGCGATAACCCGGCCGCTCGAATCATTGATCGGAAATATAATCCGGCCACGAAAGCGATCATACATAGCCTTACTTGCATCGTCCGGTTTCTTCGCCAGCCCCGCGCTCTCTATCTCTTTATCCGTAAAATTCTTAGATTTTAAATAATCATAGAGCTTGCGCCAATCCAAGATAGCAAAGCCAATTCTAAAATCTTTGATTGTCTTGTTTTCCAATCCCCGAGACTTTAAATATTCTAAAGCTTTATGATTGTTCTTAAGATTGCTTTCAAAAAACTTTGTCGCTTCTTCCATTACTCCATACAATCTTTCCTTCTGATTTTCTTTTTCTTCCTTATTCTTTTGATCTTCTTTGTTGTAAACTTCTAGCGTAACTCCAGCCCGATTAGCTAAAAGCTTCAAAGCGCCTTTAAAATCCAGTCCCTCGAATTCTTCCACAAAAGTAAAGATGTCCCCGGAAGCTCCACAGCCGAAACAATAGTAGCTCTCTCTCTCTGGCGAGACAAAAAAAGAAGGGGTCTTTTCGTTATGAAAAGGACACTTGCTTTTCCAACTTTTCCCTACTCTATCCAATTTTATATAAGATGAAACTAGCGAGAGAATATCTATTCGTGATTTGATTTGATCAACCCCGTTAGAGATTTTCATAAATAGATTTTGCAAAATTAATTAATATAATGAAACTCGATGTCAGCAATTATCTCAGCTATCCCACCTTCCATTATGCCGGTCAAATTGTGCCATGATTTTTTGATGCGGTGGTCGGTCACCCTATCTTGGGGAAAATTATAGGTACGGATTTTTTCGGACCGGTCGGCCGTGCCTATCTGCTCTTTGCGCTCGCCTGCATATTTTTTTGCTTCTTTTTCTTCTTCTAGTTGCTGAAGTTTGGCTGTCAAGATAGCCATAGCCTTATCTCTGTTTGCTAATTGGCTGCGCTCGTTAGTTGAACGCACATCTAGACCCGTCGGCTTGTGGATTATGCGCACGGCCGTTTCCACCTTATTCACATTCTGCCCGCCCTTGCCGCCGGAGCGAGAATATTCCATTTCAAATTCGGAAGGATCGATTTTAATTAAAACTTTTTTTTTAATTGGCAAAACCGCTACCGAGGCGGTGGAAGTATGCACTCGGCCGTTTTTTTCGGTCGCTGGTATTCTCTGGACCCGGTGTACGCCCGTCTCGTAACGCATTTTCTGGTAAATATTCTGGTTCTCCTTGCCTTTGATTTCAAAACTAGCTTCTTTGTAGCCGTTCAAGTCGCTTTTGGATTCATAATTCACCCTCCATTGCCAACCCTGCGCTTCGGCAAATTTTTCGTACATATGCGCCAACTCCCAAGCAAAAAGGCTGGCTTCATCCCCGCCCGCTCCCGCCCGCACTTCCAGCACTATTTCATTAGTCATCTCTTCCTCGGCTTTATCCTTTTTTAAAATTTCTTCTATTTGTTTTTCTAAACTCTCCCGTTCTTCTTGAATTCCTTTTAATTCTTCCGCCGCCAAATCATGCAATGTTTCGTCGCCAGCAAGCATCTCACGGATTTCAGATTCTTTTCGCATCAAACGCTCCAGCATATCCGCAAGATAACTCGTACGGTGGTCTTTTTTTAATTCTTCGATGTTCATTATTTCTTTACCTTAGCCGTAGCCGCTCGGCGCTTATTGAAACGATCTACCCGTCCAGCCGTATCCATTATTTTTTCATTACCGGTATAGAAAGGGTGACACTGGCTACAAATCTCCATGGCAATCTCTCCCATAGTGGAACCAACTTCAAAAATAGCCCCGCAGGCGCAAGTGGCTTTCGTTTTTATATCGTATTTTGGATGGATATCTTTTTTCATCTCGTACGAAGTAAAAGTGTACTTAACACTCCTACTTAAAATTATTCATAATTAAAAAATTTATTCCCGTAAGAAAAACTAACATAAACTTCGTACGGGATTCATTTCCTTAAAGATTATCACAATTTTTATTTTAAAGCAAACCTGCCTGCCGGCAGGCAGGTCTATAACAGGTCAATGTCTGCCTGGATTTTTGTTTTCAAATTCATCACACTTCGACTATAAGAACAAGTCGCTCCGCCAGAGCCGTAATATTTGCAAGCGGCTCTGTTTTGCGCGCTCACGCTATTGCCTACCGCTCCCAGATCTGACAAATACATTCCCGAAGCCATAAAGCTATCCTTCGGAGACCAAGGGTTGGGGATGCCGCCCAAAATGGCTTGCAGGCGAGCGGAGAAAAGTTTCCAGGTGGAAGGAATAAATTGTGCCGGCCCCATCGCCCCCCCATACCCAGCCACTCCGGCAATCGGGCAGGAAACCGCCGTTTGAAATGCATTTAGGCCAAGCGCCGCCGTTATTTCGAGGAATGGCTCCACATCTCGAGTCGGCTTCATCACATTCGCAAAAATTGTCCCGGTATTTTTCCCCACCCCCGCACCAGTGTCGGGATTGGTCAGATAGCACTGGCCGACATTCGCTCCCAAATTAGATTCTTGAGTGAGAATGGCGAGCAAAAAAGCGGGGTCAACAACTAACTTGGCTTTCACATCATTCGCATAAGCAAGCGCCGTGCCAAATTCTATTTTTTGCGAGATTCCAGCTAGCGGAAAGAGAGCGCTTCGAATCCTGTCCGCCCGAATTTTCTTTTGTGCCGCGAGCCGTTGGTATTCGGCTTCTTTATTTTTCGAAATAGCTAAAAGAGCTTTTTTTTCAGCTTCTGATTGCGCCACCTTTTTTTGGGCACTTTCTAAATCGGACTTGGCATCGGTTTCCGCATCTTGTTTTTTCTCAAGGTCTTGTTTAGTAGCTTCAGTCTGTACTTTGACTCCATTGATAATATCGACGGATGTCTTCACCGCCTGCTTGATCGAGGCATAAGATTCCAGATCGCTATAAAAATCTGAAATGCTATTGTCGGATAGGATGAGATGCACCATGTTGCCGTCATCAAATTCATTGGTATTGCGCAAAAGTTGAGCGAGAGATTCACGCTCGCGTTCTACTTTTTCGGAGAGGGAGTTAATAATGCTAACTTTTTCGGCAATATTTACTTTTAATTGAGAAATGACCATCGCCCGAGCTTTAATTTTTGTTTTGAGCGCGTTGATTTGGCTGGTCAAGTAATTCACATCGCCCTTCAGGGTACCGGTTTGTTTTTGCTGTTCCTTTTGCTGGTCCAAGAGAATATTTAGTTGCGCCTCTATTTGCGCTAATTCATTTTGGCAATAGTTTTTGTCGGATTGGCTGGAAGAAGTCTTCAAAGTGAGGCAGTCAAAAGCCGCATTTGCTCTTTCGGCAAAAGGAAGTACTAAAATAAAGCTAATTAAAACAAAAACCATGGCTTTTTTAACCATAGTCTCCATTGTAACATATTCAACTAAAATAAATATTTTAGATTATTTCTTGTCTTCTTTCTTTTCCGCATTTTCTTCCTTGAGAGGTATTGCGGCAGCATCGGTCGGAGCTCCTTCCTCCTCTTTCTTACCCTTCTTCTCCACCTCAATAGCCGATAAATCAGGCGCCACAACTACTTCTTCTTTTTCCTCCACTTGGGCCACCACTGAGGCAACTATGTCTCCGTCGTGCGCAATTGCCACGACTCTAGCCGGCAATTTTATATCAGAAACCAAAATATTATTTTGGAGTGTTTCCAGTTTGGAAATATCCACCGAAAGATTGTGCGGCAAATCCGCCGGCAGAGCTTCAATTTCAATTTCATGCAAGACCTTTACAAGGTTCCCAATGCCGCTCTTGACTGCAGTCGAGACGCCTTCAAAGACCAGGGGCACTTTGACCTTGATTTTCTTTTTCATGTCGATTGCCAAAAAGTCCACGTGGATTGGTTCATCGGTCACCGGGTCTACCTGCACTTCGTGAATCAGCGCATCAATATCCCCGCCTGGCGCAGTAATTTTTACCGCCGAAGATTCGCCAGCTTCCCGCCAGACTTTTTTGAATTCAATGTTCGGAATAGAAATGGAAGTGGTGTCTTGTCCAGCCCCATAAAAAACAGCCGGAATTTTGCCGGATTTCCTTAAAACGTTCAACTTTTCCCTCTTTTCCCTTAAAGAGGCTTTGATTGCAAACATAGAAACAGTATATCCGAAAAAAATTAAAATGCAAATTTAATACTAAATTTGCTATCGCGTTAATTTATTTTCCCAGCCATTCTTTTATATCAATCCCAGATTGATTGATAATACTTCTCATAGTTTTCGGATGAATTGCTTTGTTGCTATGAAAAGGCACGCAAATCTGATGCATTTTTCCTTTTACCGAACCAACATAAAAATAGTGGCTACCTTCCACGTGGCTTAATCGAAAGTTATAATCAGAAATAAATCTTTTTACATCTGCGAAACTCCAATTATTAACTCCTCACAGAAAAACTCATTAAAGAACTCTTGATTGTATCTTTGAAATTCGCCCATACGGCATCGTCACTTCCTCCCCCTATTGTGAATAACTGATTATTTTTACCTACCAATGTAAGTTGTAAATTATGGGACATGCCACTACCACCACTTATTTTCAGTTTGTATTCTATTAAATAATATTTTGTATTATTAGATACAATTTTTATTATTACTAATAATAGGCCTGAACATTATTTGGCCTGTCTAAAAATTCTATTATATCTCCAGAAGATGGATTTTTATCCATAAAATTACTTGGCGCAATAATCCATTCACTTGGTGGTATGATTTTAAATCCATATTGTTGATTTGAATAAAAGGCTCCTGGATTAAGAAAATTATTTTTAATTACTCAAGTAATCGGTCGCCTGACCAGTTTTCACTTTACCTCTTATAGAAACCATGTACCAAATCGTTGAAACCAAAACAAGTAATGATATTATCAAATAATTTTATACCCCGTGTTTTGCTTCATGTTCTAGTGCGATATGCGTTGCAATGTATTCTTTTGTGCCGCCTTGGTTTACGGTCGGCACTTTTTTGCCCGGATTAAAAATATTTTTGGGATCGAAAATTTGTTTGATTTCCGCAAAAATTTTAATGATATGTTCGCCATACATTTTATTCAGATAGGGTGTGCGGATAATACCGTCGTTGTGTTCGGCAGTGATCGAGCCATGATATTTGGCCACCAAGTCATATACTTTTTCTGAAAGTTCCATGATAATTTTGGCCGTGTTTGGACACTTGAAATCCATTAAGGGAATTATATGGAAATTCCCATCTCCAGCATGCCCCGCCAAGGTAAAAGTTAATTTGTATTTGCTTAAAATATTATTCAGCTCCGGCAAAAACCGGGGCAAAAATTCCGGTCGGACGATAACGTCGTCGATAAAAGGCGCGGTGCGCAGGCCTTTGACATGTTTCCGCAGCAAGGCAAAACTCTCTCTGCGAATGTCCCAATATTTGTTGGCTTCTGTGGAAGACTTGGTAATGTGAACTTTTAAATTAAACTTTTTTATTTTTTCCACTAAAGCCAGGCATTGATTCTGCACTTCTTTTTCATTATTACCGGCAAATTCAGCTAGAATAATTAGTTTTGGGAAACCACCGGTGATCATTAGGAAAAGCTCCGGCAGAAAGCTCCACATAAATTTAATCATCCCCAGCAGTCCTTTATTTTTTAAGAAATCTGGGAAAAATTTAGCGGCCAATTTCATCGTCTTGTCATCGTAAGATTCCAGAGTTTCCGGATTGAGAGTTAAAATTTCATCCACAAAGCGACCAAGCGGCGCCAAGTCCTTCATAAAAATAGCTACCAGTTTGGAGTGCTTGTTTTCCGGTATCAGTTTAAAGGTGATTTCGGTAGCAATGCCGAGAGTTCCCTGCGATCCGACTAGAAGTTTATTGAGGTCAAAGTAAAATTCAGGGCCGGAGTTCGCAGGATTTTTAGAAAAGTGGGTCCCCTGTCCTAGGTCTCCGAGGGCGTATTTTCGAAAATTCTGCGAACTCCGGCTAATCACATTCCAAATATAGTAACCAGCAGAATTTTTGTGCACATTTGGTTTGGCCTGTTTTATTTCGGCTTGATTATTTTTAATTAAATTATAAATCTTTGTATAAATTTCTTCTTTCTGATTAATTTCGTTTACCGGAAAAGATTTTACAATCCTTTCAACTCCATCCGCAAAAACAACTTTTGTTTCTATTATATAGTCTTCGGTTTTACCATATTTCAAAGTTCGCTCCCCAGCCGAATTGTTGCCAAACATTCCGCCCATGGCGTTGATAGTCTTGGAAGCCGTGTAACAAGGCAAGATTAGTCCTTTGGCCAAAGTTAGTTTCTCAAAATCCCGATAAAACATCCCGGGTTGCACAGCTATCTCCCACTCAGTTTTATTTTTAAGTGGCAACGGTCCGCCGATCAACTTATTCATATAGCGAGTAAAATCCAAAATTATGGACTCGCCGATCGCGCCACCAGACATATCGGTACCCGCGCACCTGGCGGTGATGGAGAGATTCGGATACTTTTCTTTATTCTCGCTGTTTTCATTTACCCACTTCACCAAATTTTGCACATCTTCGGAATCTTTTGGGAAAATCACCACCTTCGGCCGCACTTCTAAAAGACTCGCATCATGCGAATATTTCAAAAGCGTTTTTTCATCATCCTCCACATCCCCCTTAAAAAATTTTTGTATTTCGGGTTTCATGTTAAAATTTTAAACAACATCCTTAGATCTATTCTGAATATATTTTTCATCTTCATATTCCCCTATTGAAGCCAAGCTATTTTTTTCCGCCGCCTTTAAGAGAAGTCTCTGGGCGTGAGCTATGTCGTTTGGATTTTTAGCCCAACTTTGTAAGGTCTGATTTTGAATCGCTCGACCGTACGAAAACGACAGCGGCCAAGGGAGCGGACCCAAAAGGTGCATCTTGTTCAAATTTTCGGTGACGTATTCGTTTTTTTGCCCGCCGGAGAGAAAAACAATTCCGCCGATAATATCTGGAACTTTTTCCTTAAGGCATTTGATAGTTTCCTGGGCTATCTCCATGCCATGAACGGCAAGTTTAGAATCTTTACCGGGGATGACCATGCTGGTTTTGAGAATTAGTCCGGGTAGAAAAATGTTGGCCGCTTTGAGCTCGTCGAAAACTATTTCCAAATTCCGCGCGGTCACTTGATAGCATTTTTCGATTTTATGATCTCCATCAATTAAAACTTCCGGCTCCACTATCGGCACAATGTCGTTTTCCTGGCAGAGCTTCGCATATTTAACGAAAAGCATTGCATTTTCTTTCATACATTCCTCGCTGGGAGTATTTTCACCTATTTTGTAAACACCGCGCCATTTGGCAAAAGTTGCGCCCAACTTTTTGTATTTTGTTAACCGCTCTTGTAATCCTTCAAGTCCTTTGGTAATTTTTTCTCCTGGATGCCCAGGCAAATCTGCTAGGCCGCCATCAACTTTGATACCTATCTCAATACCCTTAGCGCTCAAGATGGACGTAAAACTCGTGCCGTCGGTTGCAGATTGGAAAATTGTTTCATCAAAAAGAATGTATCCGGAAATATATTGTTCGATACCCGGCGCAGTGATAAGCAATTCTCTATAAGCTCGGCGATTTTCTTCGGTTGTTGGTATACCCAAAGCTTCAAAACGCTTGTTGCAAGTAGGCATACTCTCATCAATAGCCAAAATTCCTCGGGGTGGAGTGAGAAGTCGGGCGACAGTCTTGATTAAAATTTGTTGATTAGTTGGATTCATTAGGGTATTTTTTATTTTAGCAAACTTATTAAAATTTCTTTAGTAACTGCCGGATTCGCCGATCCTTTCATCTCCTTCATGATTTGCCCCACGAGCGACATAAGGGCTTGCTCCTTACCGCCTTTATAATCCGCCGCGACTTTTGGATTTGCTGAAATTATTTTTTGCGCGATTTCCTTTAGCGCGCCCTCGTCATTGCTTTGAAGTAAATTCTTCTTGGTTGCAATTTTCAGCGGCGATTCGTCTTTCATTACTATCATCGCCAAAATATCTTTGGCAACCCTGGAAGAAATTTTGTTTTCGGCAAACATATTTACCAACTCAGCAAAGTTTTCTGCTGCCGGTAGTTTGGCTTCGGTTTTTGTTTTTTTCAAACCCAGATAGTCTGATGTTATAAAATTAGATGCTATTTTTATTTTCTTTATTTTATCGGGATTTTCTAAGATTTCTGCGATCGCAGCAAACTTAGTACCGAGCTCTGGATCATTTATATATACTTCAACATCCTCATCTTTAATTCCAAAATCTTTTTTGTATCTGGCGCGCTTTGCCTCCGGCAATTCCGACAATGCTCGCTTCATTTTTTCTAAATCAAAAGCTTCGTGCAGTTTCAATTTCGGCAAATCCGGCTCCGGAAAATATCTATAATCCGCGCTACCCTCCTTTTTCCTCTGCGAAAAAGTTTTCTGTTTGCCTTCGTTCCAGCCGCGAGTTTCCTGCACTATTTCACTTTCTTTTCCACTTTCCAAAAGCTCCGCCATCCGATCCAGCTCGTATTTGATAGCCCGCTCCACGCTACGGAAAGAATTTAAATTTTTGACTTCCACTTTCGTGCCCAGCTTTTTGGGGTCTATGGAAACAGAAATATTGGCTTCCACCCGCATTTCACCCTTCTCCATATTTGCTTCAGAAACGCCCAAATACCAAAGAATGAGTTGCAGCTCTTTGGCAAATTTGGTCGCTCCCTTGGCTGCTTTGTCAGCATTTTGAAAAGTAGTCGCCTCGGTTACGAGCTCCATCAAGGGCACACCAGCGCGATTGAAATCAATCAAAGAGAAGTCTCCACGGTCATGTTTATTATTTGCCGTATCTTCTTCCAAGTGAATCCTAGTAATATCAAAACCTGAAAGATTTCCGCCAGAGACGATCGGGTATTTATATTGCGAAATCTGATAACCCTTTGGAATATCCGGATAAAAATAATTCTTGCGATCAAATTCCGAAAAGTCAGCAATTTTTCCACCAACTGCCAAGCCGACTTTAATAACATTCTCAATAGCTTTTTTATTGGCGACCGGCAAAGCTCCCGGATGTGCCATACAAACCGGGCAGATATTCACATTCGGCTGCTCTTCATCCGGGTCGTTCTTGCAAGCGCAAAACATCTTGGTATTTGTCGAAAGTTCCGCGTGTATTTCTAGACCAATTGTCGGATAATATGTTTTCGCCATGCTTAATATAATAACACAAAATCCTTAAAGCACGATTCGCCCGTCATCAAGATGGATGATCCGGTCGGCAAATTTGCTGTATTCTTCCTCGTGCGTCACCATGACGATCGTCTGCCCGGCACGATGCAATTCTTTGAAAATATTCATCACCATCCGGGAAGATTCGTTGTCCAAGTTGGCGGTCGGCTCGTCGGCAAACAAAATCTGCGGCTCGTGGGCTATCGCCCGGGCGATACTCACCCGCTGTTGTTCTCCTCCGGAGAGTTGGGCCGGTAGATTGTGAAGCCGATGTCCCAGCCCGACTTTGATCAAAGCATTTTCCGCTTTCTGGTAAGCTTCTTTTTCTTTCAGGTCTTGCATGAGAAGCGGCAGGACGACATTCTCGAGCGCACTCATCTCTGGCAGAAGCGCGTAATCCTGAAATACATAACCGAGCCGAGAAAGCCGAAAATAAGTTTTTTCGTTGACTGTCATGGTGTGCGTATCTTTTTGATCGATAAAAATTTCACCGCTGGTCGGTTCGTCGAGCAGGCTCATTTGGTACAGAAAAGTGCTTTTACCTGCACCGGAGCGGCCCATGATCGCGATAAATTCTCCGCTTTTAGCGATAAAATCTATTCCCTTCAAGACCTCGGTAATGTTTTCCCCGTCCTTGAATGATTTTTTTAAATTTCTTACTTCGATCATAAGTTTCTGTTAAAATTGAATTGATAAAATTAATTTCGGCCCAAGATGGAGTCCAAAGTATTCTTGCGGACGATCAATCGGGCGGGAATAAATCCGGCAATAATGGTTGTCGCCATTAAGAGAGCAATGCGCAAGACTGTGCCGGAGACCGGAGCCACTAGAATTCCGTCACTGAAAGGAAAATCGATCGGATGCGCGGCAATGGCCGGCTGGAGAAAAACGTAAAGCACCAGAACGCCGATAACCGAGCCGCAAAAAGCGTAAAAGAAGGACTGCAAGATGTAAGAAATTTCAATCGCCCGCTCGTTGATGCCGATGCCCTTCAGAATACCGATAAATTTTCTTCGGGTAATGGCGTTGATAAAAATCACAATGAAAATTGTAATGGACGCGACCACCAATCCGATGGACGAAAGCATGTTGCCCAAGAGCGCGAAAGTATCCACCATGTCCTTGATAAATTTCGGCTGGGCATCGACATAAGTCTGAACTTTAGCCACCCGGTCGACGCCGTTTCTTTTTAAAATGTCCCGAACTGTCGCTGGATCAGTCCCCGGCTTGAGCTTTATAGAAATTTCGTCCACATTGTAATCGTTTCGGCCGATTAAGCTTCGAAGTTCGGAATCAATCATAAACACCCTCATGCTGACTTCATCGACTTTGGCTTTAATAATGCCTTTAATGGTGACTTCGCGCTCAACACCATGCACTTTGACTCGAATTTTCGTCCCCGGAGCCACATCGCGCAGAGTGGTAAATCCCGGCGAATCAATCGGCAAGTATTTCGCCGTCAGATAAGAGCCGATCAAAACTTGATCATAATCCAAGGGCGTAAGATATTCTCCTTCCACAATAAATTTGGAAAGATTGGTTACCTTATCTTCGGCGATGGGGTCTATGCCAGTCACCGAAGCGGCGGCGATGTTTGGTTTTTCTTTATAACTCGTCCGGGTTTTATAGTTCGCTTCCAAAGTGCCTCCTTCCAAATACCGCGCCGATACTGCTTCCACCTCCGGTAAGGATTTTATGATGTTTAAAATTTCCGGACTGTTTTCAATATACGTCTTGTTGTTTAAAGAGGAAACAATCACGTCACTCGTATAATGACTGCGCACCGCCACGATCGCGCCTTGGATCAGCCCCACCAAAATACCGCTGACCACCACCAAGTTGAGAAAAGTAAAAAACATCACGAAGATGATCAGCACCGTGGTCCAAGGGCTGGAACGCCGGACCTGCCGCCTGGCCAGGAAAAATCCGATTCGGATATTAAGTGAGGAAAACATATTTATTTTAGAGCGTTAGGATTAAGCACGACTTCTTCCCCGTCCGCGAGCCCCTCCACTACCTCGACTTGGCCAAGCGAAGAAACCTCCCCCAATAAGATTTCCCGATTCGATATTTTTCCTTCTTCCTTTACTTGCACGAAATTTTTACCGGCTTCCTGAAAGACGACTCCACCGGGAAGCACGATCACGTTCTCTTTGTTGAAAATAATAATGGAGACATTGGCGGTCATGCCGGACTTGATCCGATCGTCTTCGCTGTCAAACTGCAATTTGATCCTATACGTCGAAACTCCGTCCCGGATTGTCTCAGCAGGATCGATGGAGGCGACTTTGGCACTGAAGAAAACATTTTCACCGTAAGCATCCAAGGTGACTTTGGCCGGGGCACCCTCTTTAATAAGCGCGATGTTTACTTCCGGCACATAGCTTTCTATCTGAAAAGTTCCCGCGCTCATCAGGGTGACGAGAGGCTTGTTGGCGGAAGCGATCTCCCCCACTTTGGCATCGATTTTTGTGATAACGCCGTCGAAAGACGCGCGGATGTAGTAATCGGACAATTTATTTCGCGCGTCCGATAGGGCATTTTCTCTTTGCTTGATGGAGAGAAACGCGTCCTCCAGATCCAGACTGGTATCGGTAAAAGCGTCTTTGTAATTTTTGATATTAGTCTCGGCCGTTATGAGCTCCGTCAAATGTTCGCTTACGGTATCTGTATAATCAGAGAGAGTGGTTTTTAAATCACTAAAACTGGAGCTATCGTTGGAATCTTCCGCCATATAATCTACGAAATTTTTAGCGCTTTTGACCGCATCGGCAAAAATTTTGGCTGTCTCATAAGTTTTTTTTGCAATCGTTTCCACTTCCGCCCCGGGAGAACTGCGATTCATCTCCCGGAAAATTTTTCTATTCGCTTCAAATAAATTTTGGGCCTGATAATACAATTTTTCCGCTTCACTTCGGTAACTCAGAGCAGTCTTGCCGCTGATTCGGGCTGAATTGTCGGAAACATTATCGTCGGACAAGACGTCATCGAGGCCGTCAATAATATCGGACAAATCCAAAAAGGCGCTGGAAACGGCATTGAAGCCATCCTCGTAGGATTTAGTCAAATCAGCATTCAGATTTTCATTTGAATTTTTGAGTTGAATTTTCTGCAAAGATAATTTTGCGCTCGCGAGAGCCACTTCCGCGTCACGGACGTCCTTTTCCGCATCTCCCGCATCTATCGCCGCAATCACCGCCCCGGCTTTGACAAATTGTCCGGCTTCAGCGCCGCCGCCCACCGAGAAAAAAACCTTCTCAATAATTCCCTCGTTTTTAAAGCCCAAATCCACTTTTTCCGCCGCTACCACCTTGCCGGAAACCGAAACTTGATTGACAAAATCACTGTGGCTTATTTTGATTGTTCTGTTTCCGGTGTTTTTGTTTTTGAAAAATAACATTACAACGACAACCAAAATTATCGCCACGATTAACCAAAAGGACTTTGGATACTTTTTAATTAGATTAAGTATACTTTTCATTTAAGTTAAAATAACTTAACATAAAACCATATTTTTTACAAAAAACCTGAACTAAAACCGTTCCACGATGTTGAACATATGTAAAAGATAGTGGAGAATTGAGCAAACTAATTTTTATATTTTAGAGTACCGTTTTTGGTAACTTCTAAGATTTCAAGATATTCCAGAATTCCCAATCGGCTTAAATCCGCCAAGAATCTTACCGGCAACAGCACTTTTCCCACCCAGACACTTTTATGCACCAGATTAAAACCAAGTGTTCGCAGCATGTCTCTCAAAATATTTCTTTCTTTATTAAAAGCTACAGGTATATCATAGCTAATAATAATGACTCGATCCCCTGTCTTTGGCTGATATAAATTTTTATTTAGGGAAAAAGAATTTTGAAAATTATTCAGTTTGTTTTTTCCTTTATTGCTTAAATAAATTTGTTTTGAATTACTTTCCAAAATCAATCCTTCGCTTTTTAATTTTTGCAGATATTTCTTTAAGTTATTTATTTTTTGCCTATTGATTTCTAAACTTATTCTTCTATTTTGTATTTTTGAAAATTCATAGTTAATTTTATTACCTGTAGCTCCATACCCTGCTTTCATAAAAGCGTTCGTAAAATCTACATAATCTAGCATTCCATCCCCTAAAGAATTTAAGATTTTATAAATTATTTCTCCTTTCATTTTACATATTATATAATAATTTTTTGTATTCTACTATCTCGAACATATGTAAAAGATAGTGGAAAATGAGTATTGTGCCAAAATTCTTATAAATGTACCCATAAATGGTTTACTTAGCTTTCTTCAAAATCTTTACCAAAGCGTCGCTGAATTTCTTGACCATTTTATCGTCAAATAACGAGAGGGTAAAAACATTTTTACTGATTTTTTTAAAGTCGGCGACTTTTTTGACAATGACCTTTGGATCATCTATCACATCAGATTTTGTTAAAATAATTATTTCCTCTTTTTCGGACAAACTATCCTCCCCTGTGAGACCTAAATTTTTATCATACTTCGCCAATTCTTTGCGAATCTCTTTGTAACTTTTTAGGATGTTGGGGTTCTCGAATGAAACCAGATGCACTAGCATTTTGGTGCGCTTGATGTGACGCAGAAATTTAACCCCAAGACCCTTTCCTTCCGATGCTCCTTCGATCAGCCCTGGAATATCCGCAATAATGTAACCGTAAAAATCTCCCAGGTTCGGATCAAGTGTGGTAAAAGGATAATCACCCACTTTAGCCTCGGCATTAGTGAGCGCGTTCAAGAGCGAAGATTTCCCCGCATTCGGCAATCCCACAAATCCGATATCCGCAAAAAGCTCCAGCTCGATTTTGAAATCTCCTTTTTCTCCGTCTCCGCCCAAGTTAGATTCACGCGGAGTCGTATTTACGGAACTTTTAAAATGCTCATTTCCGAAACCGCCAAACCCGCCTTTCAAGAGTAAAATCTTCTCCCCTTCTTTAGTCAATTGCCATTTTTGATCCATGCCCAAATTGGTAATGATCGAGCCGACAGGCAAATTCAAAATAAAATCTTCCCCGTTTTTTCCGTGCAGGCTAGAGCTCCCGCCGTCTTCCCCTCTTCCGGCAATAAATTCTTTTTTGGCTTTATATTTTGACAAGATATGCGCATCGCGGACAGCTCGCACATAAAAATCTCCACCGTGGCCGGCATCTCCTCCGGCCGGTCCGCCCTTCGGTTTAAACTTCTGCCGATGCCAACGCACCACTCCGTTGCCGCCGCGGCCGGCTTCTGCGTATATTTTTATTTCATCAATGAATGCCATCCCAGTACTAAAATTTTAATTAATAATATTTTTTGTTATATCCCGTAATCAAAAATTTAGTACGGGACAGGTGATTTATGATTCTAGCGCAATTTTGGCCAATTTGGTAGCTCCTTCTTTAGATTTAGCTACGGCTAGAAATAAATTATTATGACAAAATACAGCGTCCAAAACTCCGGTGACATCTTGTAATTCTTTGGTTTTCAGCCCCGCCCAAGATTTAGGCAAGTCTTTTCGGTTACCAAAGCTATCTTTATCTTTGCGCATAGCCACGACGGCCCAATCTTCTTTTTTATTATCACCGCAAACCACAAAAATAGGTTCCGGAAAATCCTGCAAGGCATCCCAAGCTTCAAATCTGGAAACTTTTGGTTCATTAATCACGATCAATCTTTTGTCTTGTGCTTGTTCATAAAAACCTCTAATAATCTTCGTAATTTTTATTTGATCATTCACTTTTTTTATTTCTCTCTGTAAGATTTCCTTCGCCCACAAAAGAGCTTTCATGAATTGTTTGTCTTTCTCGAGATCTTCGAGTGAAGTAGGTGAGAAAATCGCCAAAACATCTTGCAAGGTGTATGGCGAAATTTTTGGAAAATATAAATCGACTCCACTATCGTTCGCATCCACTGGCAACACCAGCTTTTGTTCAATAAAATCAGCAACTTCTTTTTTACCGGTGACCTCTACCCCAAATTTCTGCCAAATCAACCCGAAAGAGGAAAACGGTATTTCGTTTTCTCGCTTGCCAGCTCCCCCCACTTGATGATGGTCAAACCTGTTTTTTTCTGCATTGTATATCCCGCCAACATCAAAAACATAATCCGCGCTATTTATTATTTCTTCGTCCCGGGTACGAATTATCTCAAATTTTTTCCCGAGATTTTCTAGATATAAAGAAAGCGTGGCCGCCGCAAAAACATCATCGGTGTGAAAAGACCCGTCATGCGTAACTAATTTTAGTTTTTTTTTATGCTTTATCACAAAATTCTTCAAAAACTTCATAAGCCCAACTTACGAGCTTATCAATAATAATAAACAGTGCAAATAAAACTGCAATAATCATTGAAAACTTCCAAATTTCACGAGTAATATTAAGTGCCGTATAACTGAAGAAATAACCCAAGGATAGCATAATCGGAGCCCAAATCATTTTACCTAGAATTTCTGCTTTTAGGAATTTTTTATAATCTATCTTTTCATAACCGCAAAATATAATCACCAAATAATTCACTCCTATTATGAAATTGGAGGCAAAGATCGCTGAAAAAGGTTTATCTTTAAATCTGGGCAAAGTATTATAAACTCTTTTTTGAATATATTGAAAAAATCTATGATGATTGAATTTTTTATATAAAAATTCTCCTAGTTCGTAAAAAATTAAAGTTTTAGATATAGCGCCTACAAGAATAAAGAAAATAGAAAACCAAAAATTCAAAGCTCCGAGATGAGCTAAAATTCCCACTGAAATCGCAATTATTTCCCCTTCAAAAATAAGTCCTAAAAAAATAATTACATAAGCCAGAACCTGATGATGTTCAACTAAACTAATTAAGAGATTGACTGTATGCATCCCGGTACTAAAATTTTAAATTGTTAATAATAGAGAATCTACGACTTCTTTCACTAAAGCTCCGTCCACTTTGCCTTTCAAATCTTTCATCACGACCGACATCAGCAGGCCTTTCTTTCCAGCGTCCATGATAGCTAGCTCAGCTTTTTTATTTTTAACTATTTTTTCTACTTCGCTTTTGCCCATCATTTTTGGCAGGTAAGTTTCCAAAACAGCGAGCTCGGCTTCTTCTTCTTTGACCAAATCCTCGCGATTCCCTCTTTTGAATTGCTCGATAGAGTCTTTGCGTTGTTTGGCGAGCTTGGTGATGACCGCAATCGCTTCTTCGTCTTTGAGAAATTCTTGCGGCTTTCTATTTTTGGCTACCAGTTCATTAGTAAAAGCGGCCGACATAGCCCGAAAAGCTTTTAGCTTGAGAGCGTCCTTGGTCAGCATCGCCTCTTTTATTCCGTTTTTGATTTGTTCGTGCAACATATTTTTGGAGCAGAAACGTTGTTTTTAGAAAGCCTTGCGCAGGAGCTTAGAAAATAAAAGCGGTACTCCGATTATTATTTTCTTGAGCGACGAGCAGTTCGCTGGCAAAGCTTCGCCAGATAGATTGCTTTATAAAAATAACATTTCTGCCTACATTATACCAAAAATATGCTAAAATAGCCAAATGTCTAAAATTATATTTTTCGATACGGAGACTACTGGCAATACAGAAAAGGACGTCTTGTGCCAGATTGCCTACAAAAATGAAGAAAATCAGTTTGTCGGTTTATACAAACCGAGAATCAAAATTCCCCCCGAAGCATCAGCAGTCCACCATATCACTAACAAAATGGTGGCAGGTAAAGTACCTTTTCAAGATAGTTCGGACTTCGCAAAAATAAAAAAACTTTTTGAAAACAAGGACTCTATTGTCGTCGCTCACAACGCACCCTTCGACCTTCTCATGATCAAAAAGGAAGGTATTGAACCGAAAAGATTCATTTGCACTTTGCGCGTCGCGCGATATTTTGATAAAGAAGAAAAAATAGACAGATATAATTTGCAGTATTTGCGCTATTTGCTAGAAATAGAAATAGATGCCACGGCGCATGATGCCCTGGGCGATGTAATGGTCTTGGAGCAGCTTTTTGAAAGATTGAAGAAAAAAATTATAGAACAGGAAGGCGTGGATGAAGAAAAAGCAATACAAAAAATGATAGAAATTTCCAACCACCCTTCCCTCCTCCACACCTTTAAATTCGGCAAATACAACGGCAAGAGAATCGAAGAAGTGGTGAAAACCGATAGAGGCTATCTTGAATGGCTGTTGAAACAAAAATTGGACGGTGATGGGATTGATGAAGATTGGATTTATACGCTTCAGTATTACTTGGGGAAATAATATTTTATTTAAAAGGATACAATTACCTAACTTTTCCGACCGGTAGAGTTAGGTAATTTATACAAACTAAACTTGACAATAGTGGTCTGTGTGTGTTAGATTTTTTGATGAAAGTTTAACCTACCAAAGAGAACAAAAAATATGAATGTAAAAATCGTTAGTGTACCAGAAAGCTGTCACAGTCTCGAAGATGCGACCGACATCATGGTTCTCGCTCTCCCTGCCGATAGAGAAACCGAGTGTGATTGGTAATTTTTTTAATATGCTAAAATGTATCCACCTGTCCCGTACTAAATTTTTGATTACGTGATATAATACTGAATATTTTTAATAAAATTTTAGTACTGGGATGCAAAACATTGCTTGGATAATTTTAGGAGTAGCTGGAGGACTAATTGTTGCCTATTTTGCTTTTGGGCGGAAAAAGGAAGAGAAGAATTCTGATACTGGTTTAACTATGATTCTGACTCAAATCAACGAACTCTCGCGAACGGTGGACAGCAAGATGGCAGAGAGCCATAAGCAAGTTAGTGAAAATTTAAAATTCCACTCTAGTGAATCGAATAAAATAATTCGCGATGTCACTGAGCGGCTGACCCGCCTGGACGAGACCAACAAACAGGTCATTTCTTTCGCCGACCAACTGCAAAGTTTGGAAAATATTCTAAAAAACCCTAAACAACGCGGAATTTTGGGCGAATATTATTTGGAAACAGTTTTAAAAAATGTCTTACCGCCCGGAAGCTACCAAATACAATACCCCTTCCCGGACGGCACGATCGTGGACGCCGTGGTTTTTGTGAAAGACAAAATTATCCCGATTGATTCGAAATTCTCGCTGGAAAATTATAATAAAATGGTGGAGGAGCGAGATGCTATAGAGAAAAAACGATTGGAAACCATTTTTGTGAACGACTTAAAAAATCGAATTACCGAAACAGCCAAATACATCCAGCCGACCAAGGGCACGACTGACTTCGCTTTTATGTTTATTCCGCATGAAGCGATCTATTACGACCTGATCACCAACAAAGTAGGCGGGGTAACAGAGAACGCAGAGAATTTAATACAAAGAGCCGCCGGAAAATATAAGGTCATCATCACCTCCCCCACTTCCTTCCTCGCCTACTTGCAGACCGTCCTCCAGGGCTTGAAAGCGCTCCAGATAGAAGAATCCGCCAAAGAAATAATTAAAAAAGTGGAAGACCTCGGTCGGCATTTGAAATCCTACGATGAATACCACAATAAACTCGGGAACGCCTTAGGCACGGTGGTGAACCACTACAACGCGTCCAATAAAGAACTAAAAAAAATAGACAAAGACGTCCTCCGCATAGCCGGCGCCTCCCCCGAGCTCGCGCTTTTGGAAGTCGAGAAGCCAAAATTGGAGGAGTAAGAGTGTTGTGAATTTGCGCATATGCTTAATTTCACGACAGTTCTCCTCTTCCTCCTACATTCATTTTGTTTTTTAAGAAAAAATGCTATATTTTTGGGAATGGCCCTATCGTCTAACGGTTAGGACAAGGCCTTCTCAAGGCTTAAATCGCGGTCCGATTCCGCGTAGGGTCACCAATCGAAACTTTTGCGAAATTAGAAATAAGGTGCGAGTTTTGTGAAGCAAAACTCGCGCGAGGTAGCCCGCTTCCGCCCTTTGCGGAAGCGACAAAATCCCAAAGTTCCCCTCAATTGCATGAAGGCGTTTTGTCCTTGATTTCAGGGTTAGAGCCGATTTTTTAGAAAAAAGTTTTCCATTCCAAATAATTTTCACTTTTTTCCAAATCGGCGCATTCTTTCAAGGACAAAACGAAACTCCGCAAGGGTTCGACCCAATTCTTTCTCTGTTGTCCAAAACCTCTTTCGGATTCGAGAAGAGAAGCTTTTTCACGCATGAGTAAATCTTTTCGTTCTAAATATATTTTTCGTTCAATATCGCCATCTAGGTAAATAGAAACAAGTTTGTCCAGCTTCTCTTGATTTCCTCGAATCTTGTCTTTGAGATTTTGGACATCACTTCCTCGCGAAGAAATATTTTTATTTTCCCATTCGTTAATTTTACTTTCCATTTTTAATATTTCTTCACGAGGAAGCGACACTGATTGAAGCAGTGTTTTTAATTGGGTGGCGAGTGCATGTTCTTGGAGGTATAGTTGACCGCACACACCAAACTTTTTTGTGCAACGATAATATGAATATTTTGCACCGAATCGATTGGTAGAATATTGGGCAGTAAACATACTCCCGCACTCGCCACAACGAGCAAAACCGAGAAAATGAAATGGATGAGCTATTTTAGATTTTCTCGGTTTCTGTCTCGTTTTCAAAACTTTTTGCACTGCTTCAAACAGTGTCGGAGAAAGAATTGGCGCAAATGTGCCGTCATACCATTCGCCGTGATGCTTCACAAAACCGAGATATGCCCGATTGCAAAGCATGGCCGAGACGGCACATTTGCTAAGTGGCGTTCCATTGCGAGTAACAACGCCATGTTCCGCCAAAAACTGCGAGATTGATTCATAGCAATGTTTTCCCGTGGCGAATTCCTTAAAAGCGCGAACAACAAGACGAGATTTCAATTTGTCAGGTTCAATATTTCTCGTCTTAACATTATTTACATATCCAAAAGGCGCTTTTGTCAGCCATTCGCCACGGCGCAGTTTTTGGCGAATTCCACGCTCAACATTTTGTTTTAAATTATCCGAAAAATATTTAGATTGTCCGAACGCCACTTGCAACATAAATTTGCCTTGCGGGGTTGGTTCAAACCAAAATGTCGGAAAACGCAAAGAGATGACTTTAGAAGTGTCTACGGCGTAAATGATGCGTCCTCCATCAATACTATTTCTCGCAAGTCTATCAGACTTTCTATGTTAGATTTTGTAGGTCGCATATTCTTCTTCGTGGTTCATGGCATCCTGCTCTCCGATCTTGCGTCGGAATAGCCTCGGTCAGACTACCCGAGGAAGAACATGAGACATTACAGATCTTTGGTTTAATAGAATGTTGCCTCCTTCGAGTAACCTCAGGATGGCTTACGATAAAGGAATACTGGGATTGTAATGTTTCTTGGTCGATGGCGATTTAATAGTTAAAAAGAAAAAACATATGAACACATTAAATGCAAATTCAATCGTTGTAGGTGTCGATGTGCACAAATATAGCCATACCGCGGTAGCCATGAATGCATGGGGAGAAGAAAAAGGGGTGCTCAACTTTACCAACAACAATTTAGAAACTTACACACAGTGGCTAGAGCAAATGGGTCTTAAGGAAAATATCATTTACCAAGAACCAGCTTCATTGTCTAATTCACCAATACTACACCGAAAGTTACCGAGAGCATTGTCCACGGTCGTTCAGCAGAAAAGCGATTAGATGGTTCCTGAATGATTTAAAGGACAATAAAAGCATCCTCGCGACTAGCATTACGCGAAGACTGGAACGACTCTTGTTTGTAGAAAAACAGATATATATCATCTCAAAAGAAATATCTGTTATCGGTGAACAATCAAGAGAAGCTCTGGCTCTTACCGCTATTCACGGCTGTGGCATGGTTACAGCTTGCAGTATCGTGGCAGAAGTAATTACGATTAAACGATTCAAAAACAAACACCACTTCAGTATGTATGCCGGTATTGCTCCCACACCTCACTCATCCGGAAGAAAGCATAAAATGCATACTAATCCGTTTGGTAATAGACAGTTAAACCGAGCCATACACACAATTGCTCTTTCGCAGATCGCAATTAAAGGTGATCCGACGGGCAAGGAGTATTATCAAAAGAAACTGAAAGAAGGTAAGACCAAGCTCTGGGCTCTACGATGTTTGAAACATCAACTGGCTAAAGTGGTTTTCCAGAAATTAAGATACGTCTAAAGAAAAATTAAACAAAAAGTTAACAAAAAACTTTTCTGCTCATTGAAAAGAGAATTTCCTGCGCCTTAGAATATGAATACAGTTATCCACAGATTAAGGGATTAACATAAAGGATGCCATGCGAGAATATTCCCGCCAAATTTTTCAATATCATTCAGCAGTTTATTAAATATTGGACGACCTGGAACTTTGGCAGATTGTTTTTCTATGAACTCAAAGGCGATGTTCAGATTTTCTCTCTTGGCATAGTCTCGTAATTCAGTAAGCTGTGCCTCAATACTCAAAACCTGCTTGTCCTCGACATCAGTTGATTTGCGAGCATACAAAAAGAATTTTTGCATATATTTTTTACAGCAGAAATGGCTACTCTAGTATTGAAACCTTAACGCAATGTTAAGATAGCTAGAATAGCCATTTCTGCTAACATTGCTAATAATAATTGGTTTCAACATTCCCAGTATAGCAAAAATATTTCTGCAACAAAAATTCTTTTTGTATTTTCGGGCAAAACATTTCGAATTTGTATTGCACGGGATTTCTAATCTCCTCCTCCAAAACAAAACAGTGTGCCCCGCCGAAGGCGGTGCTGGATTCCGAACCCAGAATCCACTCCCGAAAACGGGCGGAAATCAGCGGGACGCGCTTCGCGCGTCCCGCATTTCAGCTTCTCAAAAACCGCCTAGTTCTATTCTGGTGTGTTTATTGTACCAAGTCCGAACCTATTTTCAAAACAAAGTGAGGTAATGATGTCGCACGCGCGGAGCGCGTGATGGCTCTAAATTAAATCGTACGCTCGACGAAAGCCCCGCCACCGCCTCGCTTCACTCGGCAATCCCAAAAAGAAAAAATGTTCCTTGCTTTTTTGATTTTCGCTGGGGTGATTTTTTCTAAAATGGAAAGGATATTTTTCTTTTTGGGGTTCTGCCCGTGAAGTTTCCGGGTAGTGTGGCGGGGCTTCAATTCGGACTCGGTTTTGTTTTGTTTCTGTATTTGTCGGTAGAGAGGATAGATTTGCTGTGAGAAAAAATAATAAAATTTAAACTTATTACAATGCTAGGATTTAGTGATTGTTTCAGCTAGTTTATAGTTATACACACTCACCCTCTTTGCAAGAGAGAGAGAGAGTTATAATGCATCTATGTACGAATGGCTACCATCAACTATTTCTACTGATCATAAAAAGATAATCACAATTTTTTTTGGCGTGATTGTTATTCTTGTTGTATTAGGGACAGTTTATTTTAGGACAACAAGCGTGCAAAAATCAATTCCTGTACCAATTGATCCGATTGCTGTTAAGCAATCGCTCTTATCTTTTTCATCCCATAATCCTCCAGCGGATCTAACTTCTTGGGATATTTCAACTAAACAAGCACAAATGAAACTTCCTAATCCTACCGCCAATCTCTCTCCAAAAGAGACGGAGGCTAAGCGTTCCGTGCTTGAAAATATATGATTTATTGTTGCTGGTCGCAGATTATTAATTTAAGTTATAAATTATCATGAAAAAACACATTTTCTCAATAACACTCGTTGTTTTAGGGTTTATCATAGGCGTTTCAACTCTCTCTGTATTTGCGGACTGGACAGCTCCACAACATGCTCCTCCAATATGCCCATCTGGTAAACCTGGTTGTGACGCACCACTTAATGTTGGCCCAAATTCCCAAGACAAAAAAGGACCTATTAGAATTAACACCGCCATTCCCGGCTCAACATATGGATTAGATGTTTTTGGTATTGCTCGATTCTGGAATGGGTTTGTCATCGAGAATCGAATGAGTGATCCAACGACAAACCTTGACACAGGAAGGATGTGGTTGATTACGCCATAATTTTAATAACATGTTACTGCGAAAACCAATAAAGATAGGCCTGTATTGTATAACTTCTTTAATACTTCTATTTGTGGCTGTACTCTTTTCGTCGAATGTAACAGAGGCATCTGGTCCTTGGTCTTTTAATTATTCTCCAAGTCAAACTACGTGGACTGTTCCTGTTGGTGTTAATAAAATAAAAATTCAGTTGTGGGGAGCTGGTGGCGCGGGTGGTTCAGGAAAGGTTGTTGACGGAATACATTATCCCGGAATGGGCGGCGGAGCGGGCAGTTATGCGGAATCCATATATTCAGTCTCCCCTAATGATCAGTTTGTTATTGATATTGGTAGGGGAGGAAGGAGCGTGGTCAATGCCGCTAGCACCCAAGGTGGCTTCACCGTAATCAGAAAAAAACCTCTTACAAGCGGCGTAGGAGGAATTCCCGATGGAACATCCGATGTTTCATTACAAGCAGGGCCTGGTAGCGGTGGAGTATCTTACCTGAAAGGCGTTCCTACTAATCTTTTTACTGTATCTGTGACATTGCAAGGCGGAGCATCACAAACTTTTTCTCTGCCAGCTTTTTCAACGGATCCTACAGTAGCCATCGCCGGAGGATCAGCGACTGATTGTTATGGTAATCCAACAAAGTTATATTATGGGAATGACACGCAAAGGACTTTTTTTCACGGTGAGCATGGATTTGGGCAAATTGCTGGATCTCTCTACAAAGTCACCAACTGGGCGTCTATTAATTACGCACCCTATGATTGTAAGACAACTACCTTACCTTTTTATTATTTGACACCTCTAATAGTCACAACTCAATCTTTAGTTGATTTCTATACAAATAATGGTAAAGCTGATATAGGTCCGTGGCTTAATGATATCGGTGGAGGTGGCGACACGCGCGGCTTCTTAATCGCTGGAACTGGTAATATTTATTTTACTGGCCCCACTCCTACTGTTCGAAGCGGGCATCCCGGAGGATTTCCTAAATACTTAGGTGCAAATGTTCCTTTGGCAGCGAGCAATGGGGGTGATGGTCCTCTGGGAGAAAAAGGAGGCATTGCTGGTAATAATGGTCACGGCACGGATATGAATATCGATGGGGCATCGCCATCTGCCGGAGGAGGAGGAGCAGAAAATGGACTCGGAGGTTATGGAGGAGATGGCTTGGTAGTTATTACTGATGTATCAAGTAGTAACTACATCGACATCGGTTTGCGTATTCAACAAGGAACCCAAGCTGTTCCTGATATTAAGCACCTTGCTATCGAAGATCCGGGTTCGTCCCCAACTTCTCCGCTCAAAATTGTAAAAAATGGCACTTCATATGGAACAAACATATTTCATGTGGCATTGGTTGATCCAACTGATTCGAATGCCACAAAAATTCATATAAAATTAGCTGATGGAAGTATAAAGGCATTACGATCATGCACAATAAACAATGGGTGTGCCTTTGTTCCTTAGTTAAAAGTACGTTGGTAGATTAGGCAAAGTCTTCACCCTGTGGTCTCTGCCACAGGTTGGCTGGTTTGTTTTTGAAATCATAAAGATTTTGACTAGCTTTTTCTCACAGCAAATCTATCCTCCTTGCCGACAAATGCAGAAACAAAACCGAGTCCGCATTGAAGCCCCGAACACTGCCTGAATACTTGGAAGGCAGAAACCCAAAGAAAAATGTCCTTTCCATTTTAGAAAAAATCCACCCCCGCGAAAAACAAAAAGCAAGGAACATTTTTTTTTGGGGTTGCCGAGCGAAGCGAGGTGGTGGCGGGGCCTTCGTGGAGCGTACGATTTAATTTAGAGTCACCACACGCTCCGTGCGTGGCACATCAGCGATTTTGGAAATAGGTTCTAACTTGGTACAATAGAGACACACCAATATGAAATAAAAACTACCTCACTTGCCAACCCTTGTTTTCTTTTATTTTTTCAGTTATTTTGTCCATAACTCCTTTCACTTCTATATCTGTAAGTGTACGGTCGTAAGACTGAAAAACCAATCTAAAAGCGTATGAAATTTTATTCTCTTTTTTAAACTCATCAAAAATTTCCGGACCTCTGATGACCATATTTCCCATATTTTTCTTGATTATTTTTTCGACTTCCCTGCTTTTTACATTTTCAAGAACAAAGACAGCAATATCGCGCACGATGAATGGAAACAATGACCACATTTTGAACTTAGTTTCTAGGTTATAGGTTATAGGTTTTAGGGAAAAATTTGAAGACATATTTTTACAGAAATCATCTAAAGAAACTTCAGTAATATTTTTTTTGTCTCCGTAACAAACATTTATTTGTTCTCTATTTTTCGTAAAAACAGTTCCAATTTCAAATACTTTTATTTCTTTCAAACCCAGCAACGCAATATTCGCATGGTTTAATTTTATACTCTCCTTAAATCCATCGCTCAAGTTTGTCCTTAAAAATTTTTTATCTGAGGCGCTGTTTTTTACTTCAATTTCTCCCTGATCGCAAAAAGTATAGGTCATAACTTCCGAATATCCCTCATTTAGCAATTTATTTCTCGCTGAAATTATCTTGGCATAAGTTTCATTTATTTTTGGCTTAAAATCAATTTTCGGAATATTTTCTTTGACTTTATTATATCCTAAAATTCTCCCTATTTCTTCCGCCATATCTTCCTCCGTCGCTAGGTCAAGGCGCATTGGTGGAATAGTTATTTCAAATTTTCCTTTTTTATATACGTATTCAAATACGTACCTATTTAAAATACCTTCTATCTCCTTATCTGAAACCTCTATGCCTAAAATTTTAGAAATTCTATCAGTTGAAAAAAAAAGTTTCTTCCCTTCTTGTTTTTTGGGATAGACATCGATGACATCTTCAAAAATAGCTTCCGGGCACATTTCTAAAATCAGCGCCGAAAGTTCCAGCATTCCAAAGGCAGCCAATTCGGGAGATAAATCATTTTCGAAACGCTTGCGCGCATCGGTGAAAATATTCAGGGCTTGGGCAGTTTTTCGCACCGAGGTCGGATCAAAATTGGCACACTCAAGAACTATATCTTTAGTATCTTTATCTAATTCAGCATAATTTCCACCCTTGATGCCAGCGATATCCAAAGAATTTCCAAGGTCATCCGCAATCACCATCATTGTCTCATCTAATGTTTTTTCCACGCCGCCGAGCAAAGTAATTTTTTCTCCTTTATTTGCGTTTCTAACTTTTAATTTTAAATTTTTCACCCTGCTTAAATTAAAAACATGCGCCGGTTGTCCGCAATCAAACATCACTATATTTGTAGCATCCACGATATTATTTATGCTTCTCTGCCCAATCGCTTCCAAATGTTTTATCACCCACTCTGGAGACGGGCCAATTTTTATATTTCGAATCACCCGGCCCATATAGCGCCGACAATTTGAGCTTTCTATTGTTTGGATCAACTTTGTCGGTTTTGATTCCGGAATTTTATATTTAGGAGTCGGATCGATAAATTTTATATTGAGAAGAGAAGTCAGCTCTCGAGCAATTCCCTGATGCGAAAGCAAATCATGCGCTCGGTTCGGCAATATCTTCAAGTCTAAGATCCAATCCTCCTCCTTGTTAAACACTCGGTGTTCAACACTTTCCACTTCACAAAGATGATAATTGAAAATATCTACCAGCTTCTCGGCACTGGGTGCTTCCGGAACATACCATTTAAGCCAATTGTAAGAAATTTTCATCAGGTTTTATTTTGAAATTGATTTAATCTTAAGTCCCCTTGGTAAAAAAGCCGCACGTCAGGAATATCCCATTTGATCATCGCAATACGATCCAATCCCCCGCCGAAAGCAAAACCTTGCACTTTGGACGGATCGAGGCCGATATTGCGTAAAACATTCGGATGCAACATCCCGGCGCCCATCATTTCCAACCACTTGCCTTTAAACTTCGCAAATACTTCGATCGAAGGTTCAGTAAAAGGAAAGAAACTCGGCCTGAATTCTATCTCCACATCCGGTCCCAGCATTTTTTTATAGAAATTAGTCAGCACGCCTTTTAGATCAGCCAGTGTGATATTTTCGCCCACCATTCCGCCGTCTATCTGGAAAAATTGCATTTCGTGAGTTATGTCCGTAGCTTCATTTCGAAAAACTTTGCCGACGGAAATAAATGCAGCCGGTAGCCTGCCCTCTTTACCGGCTTTTTCAAGCTCGCGAGCGGTCACAGTCGTGGTATGCGTACGCAAAACATGCTTCGCATCCTCTTTTATCCAAAATGTATCCTGCATATCTAACGCTGGATGATCTTTTGGAAAATTTAAAACATAAAAATTATACCAGTCTGTCTCCAGCTCCGGTCCGGTACCGATTTCAAACCCCATCTCCGAAAAAGCTTGATAAGCCTGATTTGCCAATATAGAAAGTGGATGCTCGGTACCCATTGGATTATTTTATATATATCTTAGCCATTTGGCAATACTTGCACTTTGTTTGCTTGCCGTAGGAATTATAATAGCATTTGCGATCTATCCATTTGCCGGTTTTGACTAGGGTATCATAATCTTTAATATCTTTAATCAATAAATCAATTTCAGGGGGAGTTATGACGCGGTTGTATGTAGCTTCAGCGCTATCTTTGGCTTCCAGGAATTCCAATCTGCTTTCTCGGACTTCGGATTTTGAATCATGCTCAATCAAATACGAATACATCGAGAGTTGACGGAGATAAGTACTCATCCTTCCCTCTTCATTCAATTTTTCTATATCATATTTTTTCTTGACGGTTCCAGTTTTAAAGTCGGTCACTCGAAATTCATTTTTCGATAAATTTTCTACCAAATCAATCTTACCGTAAATATTTAAGCGTGGAAAACGGTCGTCCTTGGTGGAGACACTCTTTTCATTTTCTCGCTCCTTTTTTATTTTCGGCAGCCGCGTCAAGACCCATCTGGAAATTATTTTTAATACTTCAGGATTCCCCCCTGTAATATTAGCCAGATCTTTTTTGTCCAATATTCCTTGCGCTTCTTTCATTTTTAAAATTTTATCAATCGCGCCATGGATGGCGTTGCCGAACTCCAAACTCTCTTCCTCGGGTTCCGGTAATTTAAGCAGGCTGCGGAAATACCATTTCCATGGACATTCGAAAAAATTATTGAGAAGCGAAACGGAAACTTTCCGCTCATGATATTCTTTGGAAACAATTTTGACAAGTTCTTTGATATCAACTTTTTGTTTAGGTACTTTTTTCTTTTCAATATAAGCTTTCGGATCATGCATGAGAATGGCTTTCTCGGTCTCCGCGGAACTCTGCTTATCAAAAATAACTTCCGGCAGGGCGGAGACAATATGCGCCAATTCCTGCTCGGTACCAGTGTAGGAATGGCGGGCAAAAGAAATTGTACAAAATCTTTTGGCCCTGGTGATGGCTACATAAAGCTGGCGTTTGAGCACTTCTTCATCACGCTTATGCACTCGCTCTTCGATACTATCAGACAAGGTAAAACCCATTTTCCGGCCACTCCCAAAAGACCTTTGGTCCATGTGCGCAATCCAGACATATTCGAACTCCAGCCCTTTGGAACCATGGAGAGTCAGCACTTTGACTCCTTCCTCAGAACCAAAAACCGACAGCGGAATATCCTCATCATACAATTCCAGTCGGTCCAAGAATTCGATTAATTCTTTGAGAGTCAGCTTCGGATTCTTTTCAATTTGAAGCAGAACCAAATGCAAAAGCGTGCGGATTACCTCGACTCGAGAAACCAGAGTTTCGTGATCCGAAGCTGTATGGAGAAGAAATTCATCGCCGACAATCTGCACTAGGGAATAAACTTTATTGGTGCGAGATTGTTCCAGCCAATTTAATAATTTTCCAATCCAAATTTCTGTTTGATCATTTCCTCCAAACAAAGTCGGAGGCTTTTTGGCAGACAACTCTAACAAAGAAAACTTACGCATATCGTGCTCTTTAATAAATTTATGCGCTAATAGCGGCGGAATGTCCGCCAAGGGATCAAAGAAGGATTCGGCCAGGGCGACATTGTTGTACGGGTCAGCGAGAATTCGCAACACCCGAAGCAAGCTTTCCGCCACCGAAGAATCGAAAAATCGTAGTGTCCCTAGTCCCGAAACCGGAATATCCAAATCCCGCAAGATCGTCACCGCACTGCGCACTTGCCTATTTTTCGGCACTAAAATTGCACAATCATTTATATCCACCCCCGCCTTTATTTTTTCTTTTAGATCGAGAATACAAGCGAGAATCTCATCCCGTTCGTAATCGGCTTCGACTAAACGCAATTTTATTTTTTCTTTGCTCTGGCTTTTGAGTTTTTCTTTACTCAAGGAGCTTTGCAAAAGTTCATGGGCCGAGTCTAGAATGGTTTGAGTCGAGCGATAATTTTCCGTCAGGGTGATGAGCTTGGCCTTGCCGAAAGTGTGTTTAAAGTTTTCAAAATATTCGAGCGAGGCGCCACCAAAACCGTAAATTAGCTGGCGGTCATCCCCCACCACAAAGATATTGGGTTTTTCCGTATCACCCCAAACTTTTTCCAAGAATTCATTTTGGACGCCGGAAGAATCTTGGTGCTCGTCGATCAGCACATACAAATATTTTTCCCGAATTTCATCCCGCACCGGAGCGCTATCTTCCACGACTTTTACTAAATTCTCCAGAATGTCATCATAATCAAAAAGATTTTTATCTTTTTTTTCTTTTTCATAAAGTTCAAAGAATTTTACCACTTCGCGGGTACGGAGCAAGGAATCAATATTTTTTTTTGCCTCCTTGGTAGTTTTCTGTTCTAGACTTTTTATTTCCATATCAACTTCTCGGAGAAATTCTCCCGGCGCAATGCGTTCACGCTTCAGGAGTGAAATCAGCGATTTTAGGTCTCGAAAATAACGGGTGGAATCAGAACGTGGACGAAGATATCCCCAATCGTTTGTATGGAGAATCTGATCCGCCAAGACGATAGCGTCGGCTTCATCCATAGTCCGGGGAGCAGTTTCTAATCCCAAAACTCCATAATATTCTTCCAAGATTTTCATGCCAAAACTATGGAAAGTAAAAATATTTACTTTGCTGGATTCCGCGCCAATGTAGCGTCCAAGGCGTTCTTTCATGGCTGCGACTGCCGTGTTGGTAAAAGTAAGGCATAGGACACTGTCGGCTTTGGTGTCAGTTTTTGAAAGAATATTTCCGATTCTAAGCGCTAAAATCTGCGTCTTCCCAGTCCCCGGCCCTGCCACTACCATGACCGGACCGTCGATAGTATCCACAGCTTCTTTTTGCGCTTTATTTAACTTTTTATATTCTTCACTAAATATTTTTGTTGAGTTATTCATTCATTTATTTATTTTCTATTAACTCTTCAACTTTGCGTTTTGCTTCTTCTAAAAGTTCTTTGGCTTTCTTGCGCGCTTCGTGCGATTTTTGCACAAGTTCGGCAATTTTTTGCTGAATTGGTCTTGGTAAAATTGGAATTAAAATATCTTTTAACTTACAGATCAGAAGAATAGGATAGAGATTTTATGTATCTTTCCATAAATTGAAAGTTTAGTTCGCCTACTTTTGTTATAGGTAGACTTATAATTTCTTCTTCAAATCTTTTTAATCTAACCTGCCTACCATAGTCATACTTTCTTGATAATTCTTTCAAAATTGAAACTAAAAATATATTAACATATTTGTTCTCATAATATTTTTCGTAATTTTTGTTTTTAAATAATAATGTATGTATATTATCATCACTAAAATAATCAAATTCTTGAAAAAAAACATTGCAAAACATATCAACAGTTATTTTGTTTTTAAAAATTTTTTTACTATTCTTAAATATCTCATAATCAATGAAACTAGATATCCCATTATTAACAGAAGATGCTGTTAAAAGAGGCATATCTCCATGAGTTCTATCTAATACAGTTAATCTTTCACCTTTTTGTATATCAAAGACATCTTTTATTTTAAATTCATTCCAATATTTACTTTTAAGTTCAATAGGAGTTTTGCTAATTTTTGTTTCTTTTATTTTATTATTATATTTTATATTATTTGATAATTTTTTTATATAGTTTTGCATAAAATTCCAGTCTGGAGTTTTGTAATCTATAGCGGGAAGCAATATCATTTCCTTTTTTAACCTCTCATTATTTATTTCTCTAGCAAAATTATATTTACTTTTCATTGATTCAATAATGGGTTTTAAAAAAAGTGCTACGTAACTATTTAATTTTATTTTTTTATCCTTAATCTCTACAATCGTGCAATGATCTGACGCAACAAATTTATAAAGATGATAAAAACAATAACCCACACTACCGCTATTATTCAGCGTAAGTGCATTTTGATATATAACCATAAAATCCGGAGGGGTTATATAATTATCAACTCCATTTCTTTGTTTACTTGATGATATATAAGCAATATCTCCACCAATTTGATCTAAGGTCACTAACCTTTGACCCCTAGATACAAGAAATATATCATCGAATTTAAATTCCCTCCAAGAATCTCTATTTATTTTCATAGTCTTCACCATAGTTATTTAAAATATTTTTAGCACTGACATTATTTTCATTTAGAATTTCTAATAATGTTATCTCATCAATATCTTTATCTATAAGATTTAACTTGAGTTTTGTAGAAAAAATAACATATTCTTTTATACTCTTTTCAAACACTTTTTCAGAAAGATTTTTATAATTTGTTTTCGAATGAGCCTGTATTATCCATTCATCATTTCCTGTTATTTCCTTATAAACTAAATTAATTAAATCTTCATTTTCTTTTGGATTCGTTATTTTTTTAAGCAACTCTTTTTTAATGTTATTCCACTTATTTAAAACATCAGTCCTTCCTTTATTTTTTGATAAAACAAAACCATCATCTTTTAGATCATAAAAAACAACCTTGCTTTTATTGTGAGGTTTGTTTGTTTCAAAAACTGCAATCGCTGTATGTGTTGAAGCATTTGGTTGAAATAAATCACTTTGCATATTTATTACATATTTTAAGGTGTGTTTGGCTAAAATCCTATTTCTATCAACATCATCTTTAAAATATGTAGAAAGTGGGGCAATAATAATTCCATACCTACTACAACTATCTAGCATTTTTTCTAAAAATTGAATTTCTTTTTTTGTAGGATTTGTTTCATTATCCTTACCTCCATAAGGAGGGTTTACAAATCCTATTGTAGGTTTATTTTGTAATTTATCCAAAACATCACTGGCATTAGTGGAAAAAAAATCTTCATTGAAAATTTGAGATTTTCCATCTCCTCGAAAGAGCATATTGGAAATTGCTAAAGAGTACATAGTACTACTTTTTTCAAATCCAATAAGTTGTTTAGTTTTTATATTCTTTATTCTCTGGTTTTTATCTGGTAAATTAGATTTTTCAATTTCACTAATTAATTTATTCATTCCAGCAATTAAAAAAGCACCAGTGCCACAAGCTGGATCAAAAATAACATCATTTGTTTTAATATCAATCAGCTCTGTAAATAAAGTAGTAATGTGATTTGGTGTTAAAACTATACCCTTTTTTACATTTGTAATACCCGCATATCTTAAGAATTCTTCATAGAATTTACCAATTATGTCGTATGAAGTTTTTTTATCAAACAATGGTATTACTCTTTCCTCAAGTTCTTTTAAAATATCTTTTAAAATATCAGTAGAGGTTAAGTCTGTGTCAGTTTTTATAAAAGTTAATTCATTTGTTAATACTTCTATCTTGCTTTTATCAATTTTTTCACTTTCTAAAATATCGCTAATAGTTGTTGGTATATTCCTAATAATTGTTTGTGTATTCCAAGAACTATAACTATTTTTAAAATCTGCCCCACTATCTTTTGGATATAAGCAAATCATCAAAGCACTTAAAAGAATGGGTCTTTTTTGAGAATCCAAGTTTCTTAATAATCTATTAATTTCACTCGATGATCTTGAAATATCATTGGATATTTTTTCTAAATCAATATTCTCAAAATATGCAAAGTAGTCATTCTCATCCAGAATTTCATTTTTGTTTATATTCTGAATTTCATTTTCCTTAACAATGTAAGTATCAAGCCTGTGATTGTATTCATCATTAATATCTCCAGAAAAAGCGACACCTATTATTTTCCAGTTTTTCAAATATTTTTTTATAGTTTCTTTTTCATTACTTAATTTTTTATCTGTAAAAAAAGATAAATAATGTTTTATTCCATCGACTGCAAAATCAGCAGGTTTGTCTTCATTTTTTGAAACATGATCTTTTATGTGGTCTTTATTTTCAACCAAAATCAATAATTTCTTATTTTCGTTTATATAAATCAAATCTGGATAACCATTTCTGCCGGTTTCTTTTTTACTTGTTTTATCTAAAATTTCTTGGATATATTCATTAGTCTGTTTTCTGACATTCCATTCATTGCTATATAATCTATTCTCTTTAATAAAGTTAAATAGACTAATATCAGTTTTTGCTTCATTCTTTCTCGTATTTTTTGACATAAACTTATTATAACAAAATTATTAATATTAAGATATTCTACTTAAATTTAAAATTACTTTCCCTTCAAAAAATATCTCGTCAGGAATGATGGAAATGTTTTGGTAAGATGGATTTTCTGGCTTGAGATATCTTTTTCCCCCATCAACTATAAACCTTTTTACTGTGGTGCCATCACTATTTCTAGCAACGACAATATCTCCGCTTTTGAATTCTTTTGCTTTTCTCACCAAAAGCATATCTTCATTATTTATACCGGCATTTATCATAGAGTCACCGCTTACTTTGATTATAAAAACTTCATCTGATTGTTTTATTTTTTCATTTGGAACCATACTAGACGGAATTTCCATCCATTTAAAATCTACATCGGTAAAAGATTCCATAAATGCCCCAGCTGCCGAAGTGCCAACTACAGGGAAAATTTGTTTTCCTAAAATTTTAAAACCTAGTGGATTTATATTTATACTTCTAGCAGAACCCTCGTTTCTCTTTACAGCTCCCCCTTGTTCAAGTTTTTCTAAAAGATCAATAACGGATTGATTAGAAGAAACTTTCAATTTTTCTCTCATTTCTTCAAAGGTTGGTGGAAAACCAGTATTTTTTATAAAATCATAAATAATCTGCAAAAGTTGTTTTTGTCTTTGTGTTACTAAAGATTTCATACCAACATTATACCCGACTATTTAGTCAGTATGCAAGTTTAAACTGTGGATAACTTATTTTTCTAATTTGAGATGCATTTTAGATTTCCAAAAGAAAAACCCGATGATGATGAATGTGCAAAGTGGAGAAAGATATTCCGGAATATGGAAACCGAAACTGTGCAAGATCATAATTACGCCCAACACTAGGATGGAATACATGGCGCCATTTTTTAAATAAACATATTTTTTAATTCGTTCGATGTTGCTGACGGTGAGTTGCCGCACAAGTAGAGCGCCAAATCCATTACCGAGTAAAATGAGTGGCACCGAGAGTGTAAAAGCAAAAGCGCCCAAGACGCCATCGATAGAAAAAGTCGTATCAATTATCTCCAAAAAGAAAAGTTTACTCAAATCAGAACTAGAACTGCCCAGCAATTTTTGTTCTTGTTCTTCAGCATTTTGCTTGAAGCCGTGAGTAATAAAAAACAAACTGGAACCGACGACTGCTCCAAAACCCATCAGATTACTCTCCTTAAGCGCAAACCAAGCGATGATGGCGAGGAGGATAGAAACCGTGGCATAAAACCAAACCCCCTTTGACATAAAAAATTTTTCTGCTTTCGGCAATCCAAAATGCTTTTCTTCTAGAAACAGCCAATGTAAAAATAAAAACAACAAAAATACGCCGCCAGCCACCAAGAGAATCGGCGCGGATTTTTCGATAGATTCTAAAACCAATGGGTCGGAAGACCAAGCGGCCGATAGAACCTGCAAAGGATTGAGCGAGGTGTTAAAAGCCCAAATTATCGCGAAAGGCAGAAGACCCCGGACTAAAAAAACTGCAATAAACATACCCCAAGTCAAAAACCAACGCCTTGCTTTGGCTCCCATTGTCGAGAGAACTTCGGCGTTGATAATCGCGTTATCTACAGAAGAAACGGCCTCAAAAAGCGACAAACCAATTATGGTAACTAAAGCGCTGAATAACATTGTTATATCTTATCCCACTTAGCTTCATTTAACAATTTTAGTCAAAATTAATTTGAAAACTGTACATTCCCATACCACAAACCCCTTGCAAGGGCTCGCCTGATTTCGGTATACCCAAGTCAATTTCTGTTTCTCCAGTTTGAGGTAAAATTTTCTGGAATCCGATAGAGCGGATAACTAGCGATGCCGAGCAATCATAAGCGCCGTTTGTTCTTATAATAAGTTTTGTGGGTATGCCGCTTTTTGCCGTAATTAATTCCGGAGAGTATCCACCTGAGGCTAAAATATTAATATACTGAACTCCGTTTTTTATTTTAGCGCCTTGCGTTGATTCCGGGCCATCCATGAAAATAATGCCTAACGCAATAAAAAGTCCGAGAGATATAATAATGGATACAGTTTTGTTCATAATGCTACAAAAACACTAAATCCCCTCTTTTTGGAGTTGTTCGATCAATTCGCGGGATTTGCGGGACAATTTTGACGGAAGCTTAATGTTGAGTTTGATTAAGAGATCGCCGCGTTTATTTTTTCCCGTCGGCACGCCCTTGCCGCGCACTCGAAGAATTTCGTTTATGGAAACGCCTTCCGGAATTGTCACTTGAATTTCCCCATCCAGAGTCTGGATCGGGTACTCAGCGCCAAGGAGCGCCTCGGAGAGCTTTAAATTTAAATTCATTACGAGGTCATTACTATCGCGTTTGAAAACTGGATGCGGCGTTACATTTATTTTTATATACAGGTCGCCGGCAGTGCCCTTCCAAACCGCCTCGCCATAGCCAGTCATGCGGATCATCTCTCCATCGCGAATTCCCGCTGGAATAATAATCGAAATTTCTTCTTCGCGGCGGAGCACACCTTTGCCTTTACAGGTCTCGCAAACTTCTTTCGGAACTTCACCTGCGCCCAAACAAGTCTCGCAAATTTTCGCGCTGGAAATATTTCCAAAAATAGTTCTCTTGGATTCACGAATCTTACCTTGACCGTTGCAGGTCTTGCAAGAGACCATGGAATAGCCGGCTTTAGCACCAGAACCATGACAAGTGAAACAGCTGGAAGTTTTGGTGATTAAAATTTGCCGGTTGGCACCGAAAATCGAATCGGAAAAAGAAATATTAATCTCCGTCGAAATGTCCCGCCCGCGCTTCTGTTCTCTTCGGTCTCCGCTCATCCCGCCACCAAAGAAATCGCTAAAGATATCGTTGAGGTTAAAATCTCCGCCAAAGGCGGATCCGCCTTTGGCGGAGAAATCTCCAAAACCACTGAAATCGAAGTCTTCAAAGCCGCCAGAGTAACCAGAAAATCCACTACCGCGAGCGTTCATATTTTCAAAACCGGCTCCATATTGGTCGTATTTTGAACGCTTGGTATCGTCCGAAAGCACCTGGTAAGCCTCATTGACTTGTTTGAATTTAGCCTCATTGCCTTCTTTTTTGTCAGGATGATACTTGTGCGCCAGCTTATAAAAAGCTTTTTTTATTTCGTCTTTAGACGCGCCTTTCGACACGCCCAATGTTTCATAGTAATCTTTCGCCATATGAGTATTGTATTATAGCATACTTGCTCTAATGTCAAAATAAAGATAATATTTCCATAAATGCGAGTATGGTTTAGTGGTAGAATAAGTCCTTCCCAAGGATTAGACGGGGGTTCGATTCCCCCTACTCGCACCAATTTCTAGAGTTTGTTGATTTGCATATTCGGCGCATGTTTTTCCGCCTCTAGAATCGCTTTTTTCATCATCACTACCGATTCAATCGGGTATTGGCCGATAGTGGTTTCTTCAGAGAGCATCAGTATATCCGCGCCGTCCAATATAGCGCACGCGATATCGGTAATCTCCGCCCGAGTGGGCACGGGATTTTTCATCATGGATTCTATTATTTGCGTAGCGATGATAACTGGTTTCCCGGCTCTTTTGCATTTTTCGGTAATATCTTTTTGAATAAAAGGAATCTGCTCAAGCGGAACTTCGCTGCCTAAATCTCCGCGAGCAATCATTATCGCCTCCGAGACTTGGATAATTTCATCGATATTGCGGACGGCCGATTCTCGTTCAATTTTGGCAATAACCGGCAGAACCTTACCCAATTTCTTCATCTCAGCGCGCAGACGCTCTATATCCCCCGCCGATCCCACAAAAGACATGGCAACATAATCCACCCCCTGTTCAACGCCAAATTTTAAATCAGCTAAATCTTTGGGAGTAATTATTTCAATCGCTTCAATGTCAAATTTGTGCGAATTGATATCTTGAATTCTCGGACCGGACAAATCCAAAATTATCGGAATGTGTCTACCCGCTTCTTTGCTTGTTTCTTTAATATTTTTAATATAACCTGCATGCTCTTCGTAAGTACCCCAGGAAGAATTTAGGCGGACAGCATCCACTCCCCCATTTATGATTTTTCGGATTATATTTTTATCTCCTGTGGCTGGTCCGATAGTAGCTACAATTTGGGCTTGTGAATTCATCTTATTTTGATATTTTTATTAACCTCTGGTATTTTACCATTCTTTCCGGCTGAAAAGAAGAGCCGGCCTTAAGCCCAAAACAACCGAAGGCATAAGCTAAGTCTGCGATAAAATCATCATTCGTCTCCCCGCTCCGATGGCTTACAATAAGTTCTATATTATTTTCTCTTGCCAGTTTCATTGTCTCGAGAGTTTCAGAGAGTGTGCCAATTTGATTTGGTTTGATAATAATGGAGTTTATACTTTTTCCTTCTATTGCCTCTTTTAACCTAAGTTTATTTGTAACCGTCAAATCATCTCCAACTACTTTTAATTTCTTTTTATTTTCTAGAAGAATGCTAAAGCTGTTAAAATCTTCTTCGTTAAACGGATCTTCAATTGAAAATAAACTAAATTCGGGAATCAAAGAGCCATAAATTTTTATTAATTCTTCTTTTGAAAAATCCCGATTATCAATTTTATACATGCCATCGGCATAAAAAGAAGAAGCGGCTACATCTAAAGTTAGGTGAACTTTGCCTTGCAGATTATTTTGCTTGATTGCTTTCGTTAAATACAGGAGCGGTTGCCGGATATCTTTGGTTTTTGGCGCAAAACCTCCTTCGTCGCCCAAAATAACCGACTCGTTGCCTAATTCTTTTATGATTATTTCTTTAAGAGTATTTTGTATTTTAATTCCGATTTGAAGAGCTTCCTCAGCATCTGCCGCCTCCGGCACCACATGATATTCCTGAAAAGCAAGGCCGTTGTCAGTGTGTTTGCCTCCTTCGATTAAATTCATAAAAAGGTAGGGCACCTTGCGTGACGACTTTATCTCCGCCAGCGCTTGCAAATATTCATATACTTCTGTTCCGGCTGCCTCGGCCGCCGCTTTAGCACAAGCCACACTTACCCCGATCATCGCATTGCCGCCCAAGTTGTCTTTATTCGGGGTGCCATCCAATTCGATCATAATTCTGTCTATTTCTTGTTGATTGAAAACATCCCGGCCGATCAAAGCGGGAGCAATTACACTATTTACTTTTTCTATAGCTGTTTGCACACCCCGACCATCAGCATCCCGGAGTTCATGCGCTTCGTGCGCGCCCGTACTCGCTCCGGAAGGCACAGAAAAACTGCCGGAAGCACTGCCAGCCCAGACTGTCACTTTAATGGTCGGATTTCCGCGCGAATCCTGAATCTCTCGCGCTAAAATTTGAGTAACGGGATGATTTGTATTTTTGGGGGTCTCTGCCATAATTGCTTTTAATTTTAGCATATTTCTGCTATTATGGGAATATATGGATACCCTCATTCGAGCTAGAAATTTCTTGTCAGAAAAAAAATACAAGTGGATGCTGAAACCTATTTTGTTTAAAATAGACCCGGAAAAAGTGCATGACAACATGAGCGCCGTGGGGCACTTTTTGGGTGAATATTGGATAACCCGAAAAATATCTAAGGCGTTTTGGAGTTATTCGAATCCGGCACTCGAGCAAAACATCCTCGGCATAAATTTTAAAAATCCAATCGGCCTCTCGGCCGGTTTTGACAAAAATGCCGATCTGACGGAAATTATTCCTTGCGTCGGTTTTGGCTTTATGGAAGTGGGCTCGGTGACCGGCGAGCCCTGCGGCGGCAATCCCGCGCCCCGGCTCTGGCGGCTGCCAAAATCCAAATCCTTAGCTGTGTATTATGGACTCATGAACGACGGATGCGAAATAATCGCAAAAAAACTGCATGCCAAATTATTCTTTAAAAAATTCGCCATCCCGGTCGGTATCAACATTGCCAAAACTAACTGCCAAGCAACCGTCGAGACCAATGCGGCTATCCGTGATTATTTCAAGGCCTACAAAACTTTTGCGAAAATCGGCGATTATTTCACGATCAACATCAGCTGTCCGAACGTTTTCGGAGGCCAGCCTTTTACCGACAAACCGAAACTGGACGCCCTCTTAGAGAAAATTATGAGCATTCCAAAAGTTAAGCCGATATTTATAAAATTATCTCCGGATTTGAAGCAGGAAAAAATAGACGGAATAATCGGGCTCGCCTCCAAGTGGAAAATTGACGGCTTCATCTGCGCTAACCTAACAAAAAATCGCGATGTCAAAGAGAATAAAAATATTTTAGACAAAAATCTGCCCGTAGTCGGCGGACTTTCTGGAAAAATAGTCGAAGACTTGTCGCTCGATTTAATTAGATATGTTTACAAAAAAACCCACAAGAATGAGAGTCGGTTTGTGATTATCGGCGTGGGCGGAGTCTTCAGCGCCTCTGACGCGTATAAAAAAATAAAAGCCGGCGCTTCCCTGGTGCAGCTCATCACCGGCATGATTTTCGAGGGCCCGCAACTAATCAGCTCGATAAACCTGGGGCTAGTAAAACTCCTCCAAGCCGACGGCTACAAAAATATTTCCGAAGCCGTGGGGAAAGAATAAAAATTACCTAACTTTTCCGACCGGTATAATTAGGTAATCACCACTATACCATAATAGCCAGATAGCGCCTAAAGCGCTATCTGGAACTGTGGTTATTATGGTATTACTTTTTTGTAAGCAATATCATCAAATCCGAGACATTGGCGCCGGTGGGACCGGTGAGGATCATGTCGCCGGAATTTTTGAAAATCGGATAGGCATCGAAGCGTTCCAGGGCATCGTCTATATCGAGACCCAACTTTTTCACTTTCTCCAAAGTACTTTTGTCCACGATAGCCCCCGCCGCGTCGGAATTGTCCATGCCGTCGGAGGCAAGGACGATAAAGACTGAATCATTGTCAACCATTTTTGATTTTATCGCTTCCAGCCCCATATACAAATTCCGTCCTCCGCTCCCACCTTTCTTTGCAACCACAAGTTTAGGTTCGCCGGCCACCAAAACCACTGTATTGTCGGCTTTTTCATGGAAAATTTTATGCAGGGCTACTTCGATTTCGTCGTATAATTCGGTTGAAACAATTTTGGTTTGCAAGCCAAGCTCCTTCCCCTTTTGGTCCATCGCCTCTACGGCTGTTTTATTGGAAACCAGAACAAAATTATGAACTTTTTCAAAATATTTATCTTCTTTGGTAGTTTCTAATAAATTAAATTTTCCCAAATTGTATTTATCTATAATCGCTTGCGCATCCGCTATCTTGCTTTCGTCTTTATAAGTCGGGCCAGAAGACACATCCATAAAACGATCTCCCGGTACATCTGAAAAAATCAGGCCGATAACCGTGGCCGGAAATGCGGCCCTGGCCACGCCGCCGCCTTTTAATATCGAAAGATGCTTGCGCACCGTGTTCATCTCGGTTATTTTCTGCCCGTATTTTAAAAATTCGTCATACAGCCGGACGTTCTGGTCGCATTCGTGGGGTGAGTAACACAAGAGCGCCGAACCGCCGCCGGAGACCAAAGCGATAACTAAATCTTCCTCACTCGAATCTTTGAGTATTTCATAGATCCGATCGCCCGCTTCGACATTTTTTTGGCTGGGGCGGGGATGGGTACCGGCAAAAGTTTCAATATGCGGAGCATCCACTTTCGAAAGTCCGATGACCGCCCCTCCTTCAATCTTCGAACCCAAAACTTTCTCCAAAGCAAGCGCCCCATCCATGGAGGCCTTGCCGAAACCGACCACTTTTATCTTTTTAAATTTCGATAAATCAAAACTTTTTCCCTGCACCGACAAAATATTATCCTGCAGTTTTACGGAGCGTAAAATTACTTCTTCGGTGTCGATAACCGCCAGTCCCGCTTCGGCAATAGTCAAAGCCAACTTTCGATTTTCGCTTGTGGCTAATTCGCTAAAATTCTTTATATAATTCTTCATCCCGATACTAAAATTTTAAATTGTTAATAATAGTGGTCATTTATTTTTCTCAAAAATTTAGTACGGGACAGGTTTTTATTTTATTTGACCAGATTGACCGGTTTCCCTTCCATAAAACCCTTGATATTATCAGCCGTTACTTTTAAAATCTCTGCCACCGCTTCGCGGGTATAAAAAGCGATATGCGGAGTGATGATGACATTCGGCATATCAATCAAAATTCGGTCTTCCAGCAGAGTCTTGTATTCGTCCACCTTGAGAGACCTCGCGGCAGAAGACAGAATCTCGATTTCATCTTTGAGCTCGCGTTCGCCTTCCAAAACATCCAAACCCGCTCCGGCAATAATCCCCCCTTTGAGTCCCCAAATGAGCGCATCGGTGTCGACAAGCTCCCCGCGGGCAGTGTTGATCAGGTGCACTCCCCGCTTCATCAGCATTATTTTTTCTTTGTTGATTAAGTGATGATTTTCTTTGGTGTAAGGCGCATGCAGAGTAATCACATCGGCGGCGGCGATAACCTCGTCCAAAGTGCGATATTCAAAATTATTTTCTTTGGCAAAAGACAGATCCGGAAAAAGATCATAGGCGACGACATTCATTGCCAAGCCTTTAGCGATTTTCAAGACATTCTTGCCGATTTTCCCCGTGCCGATAATTCCCAAAGTCTTACCCGCCAAATCAAAGCCTTCCATTTCGTGAAAATAATGAAAGTTGGATGTTCCCCGGATATAATTATTTGCCTTGATGATATTTCGAGAGAGATTCAAAATCAGCCCAAAAGTAAACTCCGCCACCGTGTGCGAGCCGTAGGCCGGCACGTAGGAAATATTGATGCCCTTCGTTTTGGCATATTCAAAGTCAATATGATTGAAACCAGTCGAACGCGTGGCGATGAACTTCAAATTAGGCAAGGCGTCGATGACATTTTTATTTATTTGCGAACTGACAAAAACACAAACAATCTCCACATCTTTTGCCTTGTCCGTATTGGTCTCATCCAATTTTTCTTCAAAAAAGGTAACCTCCGCCCCGGGAAAAGATTTGGATAAGATTTCTTGGTCTGATTTTTCTAATTCAAAAAACGCAATTTTCATAGTTCTATTATACATTATTTACCCCAATTCCTCCAGAAAAACAAGAAGGAGAAGAACCCGCCGGAATTTGGTTTCGGCGCCGTAGGCGCTGTTTTGTCGTCCAAGACCACGATCACGCCCTCCCCTTCTTTGACCAAGCCAAACTTGTCCCGGATGCTTGCTTCCACTCCCTCGCCGGTCTTCAATTTGGCGATGTCAGCGGAAAGTTTTTCCTTTTCCTTCTCCAACTCTGCCACTTTGTCTTCGGCAATTTTCCGGTTTTCGATCGTTATTTGCATTTTACGCATAAAGCCCAGCACCTGCCAAGCAAAAAATAAAACCAAAACGGCCAAAAGCGCTAAAACCGGCTTAGATCGCGCAATATTTTTCCACCCTCGCTTTTTTCTGAAATTTCTCATTTAATTAAAATATGCTATACTCAAGTATATGCTTTTCAATAAAAAACATCAAAAGAAAATACAGGTAGTTTGGGCATTCGTCAGCATCCTCATTATCATTAGTATGATTTTGCTGTATTCGCCTTTTTTCCAATAGAAATTTAATTTTCTCCGCTCCTCATCATTTTTAGGAACACCTCTTGAGGAATATTTACCCGCCCACGTTCTTTCATTTTCTTCTTGCCTTTTTTCTGCTTTTCACGCAGTTTCATTTTGCGGGTGATATCGCCCCCATACATATGGGCGGTGACATCTTTTTTCATCCCAGAGAGCGTGGCTGAAGAAATGATGCGCCCAAAAGCCTTGCCTTGAATTTTCAAAGTGAACATCTGCCGCGGTAAAATCGCCTTCAACTTTTCTACGGATTTTTTGGCTTCTTCTTCTACTCTCTTTTTGGAAATTACTTTTGAAAAAGCCGGCACGATTTCATCAGCCGCCAATATATCTAGCCGGGTAACGTCTGCCTCGCGTGAAGCGATTAGATTGTAAGAAATGGAAGCGTAGCCGGAAGAAACGCTTTTGAGTTCGTTGAAAAAATTCCGCATTAATTCCCGCAGTGGCATAGAGACAGATAATAATACTTTATTGTCGCCTAAAACAGAACCTTGTTCTGTTTGGCCGACAAATCCTTCGGATTTGTTTAGGCCGAAATTTTCGGTCTCGCCCACCTCCGCCTCATGATCAAAAAGAATCTGCATAATATTGCCGAGATACGAAACGGGGGTGATAATTTTGGCGGTTACCCACGGCTCCAAAACTGTTTTGATATTGCCATCATCTGGAAAAAAGTAGGGAGAATATATTTTTTGCTTCTGATTGTTATTGTTGATTATCTCATAGATGATTGAAGGCGTGGTGATCACCAGATTTAAATTAAATTCACGCCGGAGGCGCTCGGTGATAATTTCCAAGTGGAGCATGCCGAGGAAGCCCGCGCGGAAACCCTTACCAAGAGAGCCGGAAGATTCTTCTTCATAAGAAAATGACGAATCCGAAAGACTCAGCTTGCCGAGAGAGAGCTTGAGTTCGGCAAAATCATCGGCATCTTCAGGGAAAATACTGGCCCAGACCACCGGAACGGGCTTCATATAGCCCGGCAATGCCTTGGAGGGATTTTGATATTTGGTAACAGTGTCTCCGACCGAAGCGATACCGGGCTTCTTGATCCCGGTCACGATGTAGCCGATCTCGCCCCCTGATAGATTTTCCCGAGCCGTTTCTTCCGGCGAAAAAGTGCCCACTTCGAGCGCGATAAATTTTTCGCCGGAGACCGCAAAAATTAAATTGTCACCTTTTTTAATCTCGCCGTGAAAAACTCTTACGAAAACGATCACTCCGCGATGATTGGAATATTTAAAATCAAACACCAGCGCCTGCAAGATATCTTGAGGCCTAAACAAATCCGAAGGATTTGTCGGCCGAACTTCGCTTTGCGAAGTTCTAGGCGGCGGAACTCGCTGGATAATTTCTTTTAAAAGATTCTCGACTCCTTCACCCGTCCGGCCGGATATTTCTAGAATTTCATCGGCTCGGCAGTTTAAAAGCTTTATTACTTCTTCTTTCACTTCGGAGATTCGAGCGAGCGGCGAATCGATCTTGGTAATAACCGAAATGATTTTTTTGGCTTCTTCCTGCCCCTCGCCGCGAGCAGCCGAGAGAACAGTCAGAGTCTGCGCCTGCACGCCCTGGGTTGAGTCTACGAGCAGAATGGAACCTTCTACGGCCTTGAGAGCCCGAGAAACCTCGTAAGAAAAATCTACATGGCCGGGGGTGTCGATGAGGTTTAGAACATACACCTCATCCCCCGCCCTCCCCCAAAGGGAAGGAGCTTGCCCCTTCCCTTTGGGGGAGGGTTGGGAAGGGGTGTATTCCATCCTAACCGGTTGCATTTTGATGGTAATCCCCCGTTCGCGCTCGAGCTCCATGGAGTCCAGCACCTGATCCCGCATTTTCCGCGCTTCCACGGTATGCGTAATCTCCAACATCCGATCCGCCAAGGTGCTTTTGCCGTGGTCAATGTGCGCGATGATTGAAAAGTTTCGAATATTTTTTAAATTCATCCCAGTACTAAAATTTTAATTAATAATCTTTATTTTTTATATCCCGTAATCAAAAATTTAGTACGGAACAAGTAAAATTAAATGGTATTCTTAAATCCTCCGGCCTGAAGATCCCATAATTTTTTATATAGCCCACCTTCCTTGTTTATAAGTTCGTCATGAATTCCGTCTTCAATAATTTTTCCCTTGTCTAGTACGATAATTCGATCCATTTCTCGGATAGTTGAAAGCCTGTGGGCAATCACAATCGTTGTCTTGCCCTTGATGAGTGTATGCAGCGCGTCTTGAATTAAAGATTCCGAATGAGAATCAAGCGAAGAAGTCGCTTCATCTAGAATCAGGATCGGAGCATTTTTAAGAATAGCTCGGGCAATAGCGACACGCTGGCGTTCTCCGCCTGAAAGCTTGACTCCACGCTCACCCACATAGGTGCTGTAGCCTTTTGGCAGAGCATCGATGAAATCATCACAGTGCGCCAGATGCGCAGCTCGCAAAACTTCTTCGTCAGTCGCATTCCGCCGGCCATAGTGTATATTCTCCATAAGAGTTCGATGAAAAAGAGAAGGATCTTGAGGCACAAAAGCGATTTTTTCGCGAAGATTCTTTTGGGAGATGGCGCTTATATCGATCCCATCAATCATAATTTTCCCTGAACCAATATTGAATAATCTCATCAGTAAACGTACAAAAGTGGTCTTGCCTGCTCCAGAAGAACCCACCAGCGCAATTTTTTGCCCGGCCGGGATTGTAAGCGAAAAATTATCCAATACTTTTGAATTGTTATTTTCGTATATGTAGGTGACATTATCAAAGACAACTTCACCTTTTGTTGCGGAAGCCTTGCTTCCGCTAATTAGCGGAAGCAAGGCTTCCGCAACTTGGGTTGGTTTATCTATGATTTCATATGGGGTATTGAGGATAACAACCATTTCTTCAGCATCCGCAAAACTTTCATAATAGGCGCGCACGATAGCGCCAAAACTATATAGATTATCGAATAAACGAATTAAATAGTTTTGCATCAAGACAACAACCGGCAATGTTATCAGCCCCAACTTCCAGTCGCCAATAACAAACCAAAAAATTACAAATTCGACTATGAGGGAATAAAAGCTTTGTATGGCGCCAAGACCTTCCCATAAATAAAAATTAAAAACCATCTTATTTCTCTGATCCTGGACAATTTCTCCCACCCGCTCTTTTTCATATTCAGTGCCAGTAAATAATTGTATTGATGAGTGGTTGCCGATCGAATCCGCAAAGGCGCCGGTAGTTTTTGAATCTGCTTCCGAAGCAATGACATCATATTTTAGTTTAAAACGAATGTAAATTGCCGCCGTTAACAAAAATACAAAACAAAAAATTCCAAAGATATAGGCGTATTTTGGAAACAAAGTATAAATCGCAAAGACTGTACCGACACCACGAACCAGAAGCGGCAAACCATCAGTCATAATTCTGTCTGTAATCTTTTCGAAGGCTCTGGCGTATTTATTTATTCGATGCGTCAGCGTGCCGCCAAAGTTATTAGCAAAAAACGCATGGGAATGGCCGATCATATAGGAAAATGCCTGCTCCCGAAGGCCAGCCATGGCGTTCGCTTCAAAATATGAGAGCGAAAATCCTGAGATCCTCCGCATCCCCCAACGAAGGAAGTTTAAAATTAAAATTAAAAGAATCAGGGATCTGGCCGCTCCCACAGCTGTAAAATCATTGATAGTCAAAATATTCCAAAGATTTAAATATTGGAACGGTATAAAAACATCAAGGATTGAACTCCCGATGGTCATAAATATCACGGTAAAAAAAGACAGCTTAAAGCGTCTTATTACCTGCCAAAAATATTTAAGCACCAAAGAGCGGTGCAAATTTGAATAATTTTTCATACCGTATGAAATTTCAGTCTACCAGAAAAACCCTAGATTTCAAAACTCATAAAAATCTGGAACTTGCGGAAGCAAGGCTTCCGCAACTTCCGCAAAATTAATTATCATTCATCTTGAATTTTAATCCATTCAAAAATTTCTTCTTGAAAAGACCTTTCACTAATAAAATAATTTAAAAAATTAACCCTATCGATGATTTTATTTTCTGGACGAATAATCCCCAAGTAATCCAAGTAACTGCTCCATTTGTATGAATCTAAAAACTTTAGCGCTTCCTTTTCATTTTTTATTCCCTGTTCTCCCCACTTTGGATAAATGAGCTTGATTGGATTGAGATGAATGTAAGAAAATAAATATTTTGCTTGTATATCATTCTCAATATGTACAGATTTAAATTTACCCTCAAATAAAGATCCGGTTCTATTATATTTTGTATTAAAATATTTTGAATACGCAGTTAAAACCTTGTGCATGAAAATGATAATCGCATTATCTTGCGGAAGCAAGGCTTCCGCATTTGTGGATAAATATAAATGAAAATGATTTGGCATCAAAACCCAAGCACCAATATTAACTATTGACTCCCCTTTTTCAAAATCCCAGGCATTAATCTTTGCCCTTACAATTTGTTCTCTAAAATCAATACTTTGTTTAGAATTACAAAGATATAAGAGTTTTAAAAACCTATCTCTGTCTTTATCATTGACAAAAATCTTTTGCTTGCTATTACCTCTATTGTATATATGATAGTATTCACCACTAACTAGCGGCACCTTGCGCATTGACATATAGATATTATAAATAATTCATTTTGCGGAAGCAAGGCT